>MDTF01004859.1_pt1 | contig 14887 bp, 16 predicted proteins | sample 811191 | NCBI WGS metagenome assembly MDTF01 (sample SAMN05326649, study PRJNA326480) | marine metagenome | isolation source: seawater | place: Southern Ocean | collected 2011
AGTAAAGGGATTCATAATTCCTATTTGCGATAATAGACCAATAGTATTCATTCCTGTAACTCTATTAACTTGAGATAATTTACCTCCAGTAAAAATATCAATTAATTTAGTGCTAGTATTTAAAAGCATACTTCTGCTAGCCCTTTCAACCGAGTGTTTTGCAACAGCATGTGCAATTTCATGGCCCATTACAGCTGCAAGGCCATTTGTATTTTTAGTTACATCCAACATTCCGGTATAGACAGCAATCTTACCACCAGGCATACACCAAGCGTTTTTGATTTTTTTATTTTCTATTAAAATATATTCCCAATCAAAATTTGCAGTAGGATCATTTAAGTTAGATTGAAGAAAATATTCACTTATAGAATCTTCCATTTTTTTTCCAATTTCTTTGATGCTAGATAATGATTTTGCATCATCACTCATTTTTTCTTTTGCTTTAATTTTTTCGTATATTTGGGCTGCTTGAGCATTTAGCCTTGCTTCAGGTACTATTTTCAATTGTCTTCTATCTGTTATTGGTGTTGTAGAACATGAATTTAAAACAAATCCACAACAACCACAGCTGACAAAACTTAGAAATTTTCTTCTATTCATTTTAATAAATTTTTGGTAAATATGTAAATAATAATTATCACTAAATTTAATGTCACAAAAGAAAAAAAAATCATTAACATTAAGATTACGAAACTATTTTTTTACTGGTGTTGTTGTCCTAATACCCATTGGATTTACACTATACTTAAGTAAATTTTTGATTAATGTGTCCACTAAACTTATTCCCTCTGGCCTTAATCCTAATTCTTATCTACCATACTCAATACCTGGCTTAGAAATATTTTTAACAATTGTTTTTATAACAATAATCGGAGGTTTATCTTTATCTTTTATTGGTAAAAAATTTTTACAAATAATAGATGATTTATTTAAGCGTATACCAATTCTTAGAACTATATATTCAGCGATTGTTCAGATGACCGAGTCTTTTACAAATCAAGATTCTAACAAAAAAAGTGTTGTTTTGATTGAATATCCTAGAAAGGGTAGTTGGGCTGTCGGTTTTGCTACTAAAGAAAATCAAGGTGAAATTAAAAATAAAACTAATAAAAACCTTATTAACGTTTTTGTACCAACAACACCAAATCCAACAAGTGGTTTTTTAATAATGTTTCCTAAAGATGAAATAATTTATCTAGATATGAACTTTGAAGAGGCTTCAAAGTTTATTGTGTCTGCGGGAACATCTAATCCAAAAAGCTAAACTATATCATTAATTATATCTGCTTGATCGTATAATTTGAGCATAGCTTTGTATTTCTTAATTTCTAGATTTTTTTCTTCTAATTTTTTAATCTCTTTTTCAGCCAAAAAAAATAAATCCTCATTATGAACTGGATCTGCTAATCTGAAATTTTTTACACCACTTTGTTTAAAACCCAACAAATCACCAAAGCCTCTCAATTTCATATCTTCCTCGGAAATCTCAAATCCATCATTTGAATTTTTTAATATATTAATTCTCTTTTTAGCATTTTCACTTAAATTAGATTTAAACATTAATATACAACTGGCTTGCTTAGAACCTCTACCAACTCTCCCTCTTAATTGATGTAATTGTGATAAACCAAACTTATTAGCATTTTCTATTACAATTACATTTGCATTGGGAAAATCAATTCCAACCTCAATTATAGTAGTTGAAACTAATATTAGATATTCTTTATTAAGAAACTTATTTAATATAACTTCTTTTTCTTCGTTATCAATTTTTCCATGTAACAAGCCAACTTTATTGGGAAATAATTTATTTAGAGTTTCAAATTTTTTTACTGCAGATTCATGATCAATTTTTTTAGATACTTCAATTAATGGGCAAACCCAAAATACTTGATTTCCTTCTTTAATTTCTTTTTTTACAAATTTAACAACATCATCAATTTTGTTATCAATTTTACTATATGTTTTAACTTCTTTTCTATGATTTGGTTTTTCTCTGATTATAGATACATCCATATCACCGTATATTGACATGGTCAAAGTTCTTGGTATTGGTGTTGCAGACATTAATAAAATATCACAATTATTTCCACCTTTATCTGATAAAAGTTTTCTTTGCCTCACACCAAATTTATGCTGTTCATCTATAATAATATAACCAAGTTTTGAAAAAATTATTTTTGTTTGAAAAATAGCATGGGTACCAAATACCATGTTAATTTTGTTATTTTTTAATTTTTCAATAATTTCTTTTTTTTTATGATTTTCACTTTTACTAGATAATAATTCTATACTAATATTTTTATTAAATAGTTGTTTGGCCAACATAAAATGTTGTCTAGCCAAAATTTCAGTTGGAGCCATTAAAGCAACTTGATAACCTGATTCAATTGAATTTAATGCAGATATCAATGATACAATTGTTTTTCCACTACCAACATCACCTTGTAATAGCCTAAACATTTTACTGTTGGACGACAAATCATTATTTATCTCCGCCAAAGATTTATTTTGATCATTTGTTAAGTTAAAGTTTAGTTTTGATACAATATCTTTATGGGGATTTTCACTGAATTTTTTAGAGTTTTTTTTTATTTTTTTTATTTTTTTTCTTATTTGAGAGTTTACTAAAAATGAAGATAAAATTTCATCATAAGCAAGTCTTCTATAAAAATTTGATTTATAATTAGCGATATTAATAGGATCGTGTAGTTTAATTATAGAATTATTCCAACTTTCATAGCCAAATTTTTTTAAAATATTATCTTCATGCCATTCACTTAATATAGGTAAATTTTTTAAAATTTGACTAATAATCTTGTTATAAGATTTTTCTGTAATTCCCTCTGTTAATGAATACTTGTTGTGTACAGTTTCAATTAAAGAGCTATCTTTAGATATATATGATGGGTTTGTAATTTGATATTTGTCCTTAAACATGGTTATTTTTCCACTCAATGTTATCTCTTCATTTAAAGGTAATATTTTTCTAACGTATCCCTCGTAACTATTAAAAAAAATACAATCTATTTTACCTGTTTCATCTTCACAATTAACTCTGTTGGGTAAATTTCTAATTCTTGGAAATTGGTATTTTGTAGGAATAATTCTTATTGTATGGATTTTTCCTATGTGAAGTTCATTAATTTTACTAGTTAAACTCCTATCAGTATAGGATTTGGGCAGTCTCCATAACAAGTCAAATATATTATTAATTTTTTTTTTTTTTAGAATAGACATGGTTTTCTTCCCAACACCAGTTAATTTTGTTAAGTCTGATAATAAATAATTATAATTATTCGTATTTTTCATTGAAGCTAGAATATATTTAATTTTATGACCATTAATATAGAAAATTTAAAAAAAAAAATTATTTACAGATCGACATATAGGGGAACTAAAGAAATGGATAAATTACTAAGTTCTTTTACAAAAAAATATATTGATACTCTAAATAGTTCAGAATTAATCTATCTTTGTGATTTATTAGATTTAGATGATGAGAATCTATATAAATTTAATCAAGGAGAAGAAACAACAATAAAAGTAATAGATAATAAAGTTTCAAACTTATTTAAAAAATTTAATTATACTAATGAATAGTGGCGGAGAGACTGGGATTCGAACCCAGGATGGAGTTGCCCCCATGCCAGTTTTCAAGACTGGTGCATTCAACCGCTCTGCCATCTCTCCGTTAGCAAGGTTTTATAATTATAAAATTTTAATACAACAATAAAATAGACAATTTTATCAATTAATGAATTATAAGCTTTAATACTATTTTAAATGAAAAATTCAGAGTTTAATAAAGGAATAATTCTTACTGCTTTAGGGTCTTTTTGGTGGGGGGTGTTTGGCGTGGTATATTTTAAATATATATCTTTTGTAGGCCATATTGAAGTAGTTGTACATAGAAGCATATGGACAGCTGCATTTCTTATTTTATCAACTTTTTATTTCTCTAAATGGAATATTTTTTTTTCTATACTATCTAATAAAAAGAAATTAATTACACTTTTCTTTTCAGGATTATTGATTTTTATAAATTGGGCTGTTTGGATTTTTGCTATATCCACCAATAGAATCATCGATGCTAGTTTTGGTTATTTCATAATGCCAATTTTAAGTGTTTTTTTGGGCTATATTTTTTTTAAGGAAAAATTAAATAAAAAAAGAATAATTTCAATAACATTAGTTATAATTTCAATTCTTTTTTTAATTATTGTAAATTTTAATTCAATACCTTGGGTTGGTTTGGTTGTAGCCTTAAGTTGGGGTTTTTATAATCTTTTAAGAAAAAAAATAAATGTAGACACCGATATTGGTTTATTAATCGAAAGTCTTTTTATACTGCCTTTTGTTATTGTAATTTTTTATTTGATAATTCAAGGAAATGTAAATGATTTTAGTTTTTCAAATCCACCATTAATGGTTTTACTTATTTTAGCAGGTCCAATGACAGTGATTCCTTTATTTCTTTATGTAAGAGGTGTTGAGCTATGTGGTTTGGGACCAACGGGAATGATTTTTTATATTACACCTACTTTTCAATTTATACTTGGCTTTTTTTATTATAATGAGCTTTTTTCTATTACGAAGTTAGTGAGTTTCATTTTGATCTGGATTGCTGTATTTATATATCTAAAAGATTTATATGAAAATAATTAAATTATCATTTTTATTAATTTTACTAATGCTGTCAACAAACGTTAATGCAAGCGTTATCACTTTTGAAGAGTGGTTAAAAAATTTTAAAATATATGCTTTAAAAAAAAATATATCAGAAAAAACTTTTGATAAGTCTATGCTAAATGTTACTTACTTACCTAAAGTAATAAAATATGATCGGTATCAGCCAGAATTTTATGAAGACACAGATACATATATTTCTAAACGCACATCTAAATCTAAAGTTAAAAAAGGACTAGCTTTATATTCAAAAAATAAAAATTTTATAATTTCAATTGATAAAAAATTCTCCGTAGAAAAAGAATTATTATTAGCTTTAATGGGAATTGAAACTAATTTTGGAACTTATGTTGGAAAGATGGATATACTTTCTTCATTGGCTACATTGAGTTACGATAAAAGAAGAAGTGTTTTTTTTACTAATGAATTGGTTACAATACTACAATTAGTTGAAACTGGAATCATAGATCACAAAATTTTATTTGGTTCATGGGCTGGTGCCTTCGGTAATTTTCAATTTATGCCTACTACAATTAAAAATTATGCTATCGATTATGACTCTAATAATGTTATTGAATTGAAAAACACTGTTGACTCATTTGCCTCAGCAGCAAATTATATAAATAAAATTGGTTGGAATAAAAATGAACCTTGTTTCTTAAAAATTGAATTAAAAAATAACACACCCATAAATTTATTAAATACATCTGCTAAAAAAATTAATAATAAAAAGAAATTTAAGAATTTAAAAAAATACATAGTTAACCCTAATAAGTATAAAATTAATGATGATTTAATAGCCGCAATTATAACTCCAGATAAAGATATTGTGCCAAACTCGGAAAATCTTAAGCCTGCTTATCTAGTTTTTCAAAATTATGAAAAGATATTAGAATGGAATAGATCTTTAAGATTTGCACTGGCTGTATGCACATTAAAAGATAAATTTGCTAATGTATTATAAAAATTTTTTATATATTTCGATTTTTTTATTAATTACAAATTGTACATCTAATGTATTAACAAATACTAATCTAGATTTGAATATTGACAATATTTACTCGAACAAAGGATTTGCTCTAGTTTATAATGACAATTTATATGAAAAAAAAATTATATCTAAAAAATTAAATTCAAGAAGTTTACAAATTTTCCAGAAAAATCTAAAAAAGAACACCAATGTTAAAATTACTAATATTGCAAATAAAAAAACACTAATTGCTAAAGTTAGTTCAAATGCATTATATCCTTCATTTAACAACTCGGTTATTTCACTTAGAATTGCTACTGAATTAAGTTTAGATTTAGAGAAGCCTTATATTAAGATTACTTCTATACCTGATAATTCAATGTTTATTGCCAAACGTGCGAAAACTTATGATGAAGAAAAACAGGTTGCCAATAAAGCTCCAGTAGATGGTATTAGTATTAATAATCTTAAAATCAAAAAAGAAAAAACAAAAAAAATAGTTAATAATGATTTCTCATATACAATTAAAGTTGCTGATTTCTATTTTAATAAGACAGCTTTGCTTATGATTAATAGAATCAAAAACGAAACTAAGATTGCAAATCCTAAAATCTTAAAAATATCTTCTAATAAATATAGGGTATACTTGGGTCCTTTTGATGACATTAACTCTCTACAAAATTCTTTTAATGATATAAACATATTAAAATTTGAAAATATTGAAATTATTAAAAATGATTAAAACTATTAAAGTGAAACTTTTTATTTTTTCTTTAGCTTTGCTAATATGCACAGAAACCAGTGCTGATTTTGATATAAAAGCGCGTACAGCTATACTACAAGATTACTATTCAGGCGAAATTCTTTATGAGAAAGATGCAGATGCATCTATTTATCCGGCATCTTTAACTAAAATTATGACTTCAATAGTTGCTTTCGATTTATTAAAAAAAGGTGAGTTAAATCTAGATGATAAATTTATTATATCTGAAAATGCATGGAGACTTTCAAAAGCTGGGTATTCTTCAATGTTTATTATGGTTAACGATGAAGTTAGTGTTGAAGAACTATTAAAAGGGATAATTATAGCCTCAGGCAATGATGCTTGTGTTGCTTTGGCCGAAGGTATTGCTGGAACGGAAGAAGAATTTGCAATTATGATGACTTCTAAGGCAAATGAAATAGGGATGGAAAACACAAACTTTGCTAACTCATCAGGAATTAATAATGTGGATAATAATTCTACTGTTAGAGATATAATGATTATGTCTAACTATCTAATAAAAACATACCCTAAATATTATGAATATTTTAAAGAAAAAGAATTTACCTGGAATAGAACTGGCGGAGAACCAATAACACAAGGTAACCGAAATCCATTGTTATATAAAAATTTAGGTGCTGATGGAATTAAAACTGGTTATCTTGCTGTTGAAAAATATTCTTTAGCTTCTTCAATATTAAAAAATAATAGAAGACTTATTGCTGTAGGAAGTGGCTTTGAAACAAAAAATTCTAGATCTAGAGAGAGTGCGAAATTACTAACATGGGGAATAACTAATTTTAGCTTAGTTCGGGTTGCTACATCAAAAGAACCTATAGCCAATGTCGAGGTATGGTTGGGAAAAGAAGATTTTTTAAATACTTACATAAATGAGGATGTTTACAAAACAGTCCCTAAGGGCCGCAAAAAATATTTAAAAGTCACGATTAAATATAATGGTCCAGTAGAGGCGCCAATTAAAAAAGATGATATAATTGGTAAGGTTGTAATTACCTATAAGGATAAGTTTGTAAATGAATATGATTTACTTGCATTTCATGATGTAAAAAAAATCAATATGGTCTCTAGACTTTTAAAATCATTTAATTATCTGATATGGGGTGATGTTTAAAAAACCCGTTATTGTATTCGAAGGTATAGAGGCTTCAGGAAAATCTCTTCATATTAATAATGTTGCAAATTATTTAAAAAAAAGAGGGAAAAGATTTATAAAAATTAGAGAACCTGGTGGAAATGATAATTCAGAAAAAATCAGAAAATTAATTTTAAGTAATAAATCAACATTTAACATAAACACCGATTTATTACTTTATTTAGCTGCTAGGAGTGAAAATGTTGATTTGATTAAAAAGAACTACGGTAAAAAAATTATTTTAATTGATAGATTTATCGACTCAACAATTGCTTATCAACATTATGGCATGGGGGTAAATCTTAAATTAATCACTTCAATTAATAATTTTTTGCTCAAGAATATTAAAATTAACTTTACATTTTTAAATCTTGTGAATAAAAAAAATATGTTACTAAGGTTATCTAAAAGAAAAAGTTTGAATAGATATGATAAATTTAATAATAACTTTTACGAAAAAGTACAAAATGGCTTTATTAAGATTTCCCAAAAAAAAACAAAATATTATATGAAAATTAATTCTAATTTAGATATTGCAAACAATAAAAAATTGATAATTGATAAGATTGACAAATTAATATAAATATCTATATGAATCCTTCTAAACAAACTAATCTTTATGGTCTAGATAGTTATTTTAATGAAATCAAACAACTTTATGATTCAAAAAAAATACCAAATAAAATTTTATTTAGTGGAAAACAAGGGAGTGGCAAATCTACTTTAGCCTATCATTTTATTAATTATATACTCTCTCAACATGAAGAAGATAAATATGATATTAACAAACTAATTATAAATGAAAAGAATAGATCATTTAATTTATTAAACAATAATTCTCATCCAAATTTTTATTTAGTTGATTTACTACAAGAAAAAAAAAATATTGAAATAAATCAAGTTCGCGAAATGATAGCATATACTAGAAAATCTAGTTTTAACAATATGCCTAGATTTGTACTGATCAATAATGTTGAAAAATTGAATCTTAATTCCTCAAATGCTCTACTTAAAGTTATTGAAGAACCTAATGATGATATTTTTTTCATTTTAATTCACAATGACAAAAAAAAAATTATACCTACCTTAAAATCTCGATGCCTAACTTTTAAAATAAATTTATCTTTTAAAAAAACTATTGAAATTACTAATTATCTATTAAAAAATGATGTATTCACTATGATTAATCCAGATTTGATCAACTTTTATTATTCACCAGGTGATTTTATTAATATAATGAATTTTGCTAATGAAAAAAAAATTGACCTAACAGAATATGATATAACTAAATTTTTACATTTATTAATTGATAATTTTTATTATAAAAAAAATAAATATATTAAGGATCTAATTTTTGATTATATAGAATTATATTTTTTAAAAATATATAAATTGTCAGCATCTAAAAAATTAATTTTGAACACATATCATGCATTTATTAATAAAGTGGACAATGCAAATAGGTTCAATCTTGATGATGAAAGTTTATTTATAGAATTTAAATCAAGCGTGTTAAATGGATAAAAATTATTATATCACAACTCCTATTTATTATCCTTCAGCAAAACCCCACATGGGTCATGCTTATTCAAGTATAATTGCTGATTTTTTTGCTAGATTTAAACGTATGGATGGTTATGAAGTGCATTTTTTAACTGGCACTGATGAACATGGATTAAAGATACAAAGAGCAGCAGAAAAAGAAAAAATAGACACACTTAAATTTTGTAATGAAATTAGCCAAACATTCAGAGACCTTTCTAAAACTCTGAATTTATCAAATACTGATTTCATAAGAACGACTGAAGATAGACATAAAAAAACAGTTCAACACCTGTGGACACAATTAGAAAAAAATGATGATATTTATTTATCTAAATACTCTGGATGGTACTCTGTTTCAGACGAAGCTTTTTATAATGAAGATGAAATTATTGAAAATAATGGTACAAAAAAAGCTACTGTATCTGGCTCTACTGTTGAATGGATTGAGGAGGAGTCATATTTCTTTAGACTTTCAAAGTGGCAAGATAACCTTTTAAAATACTATGAAGAAAATCCTGATTTTATTTCACCTAAATCAAGAAAAAACGAAGTTATTAGTTTTGTAAAAAGTGGCCTTAAAGATTTATCAATTAGCAGAAAATCATTTTCATGGGGAATTAAAGTTCCAAATAACCCAGACCATGTTATTTATGTTTGGTTAGATGCATTAACTAACTATATTAGCGCTCTTAACTATCCAAATATAAATGAAAAATTATATAAAAAATTTTGGCCTGCCTCGGTACATTTGATAGGTAAAGATATTTTAAGATTTCATGCTGTATATTGGCCTGCATTTTTAATGGCAGCAAAAATACCGTTACCACATAAAGTATATGGACATGGATGGATACTATCTGGAGACGAAAAAATGTCTAAATCTAAAGGAAATATTTTAGATCCTTTAGATATAATTGAGACTTATGGAGTAGACCCCCTTAGATATTATCTAATTAAAGAAGTTTCTTTTGGCAATGATGGAAATATATCTAAAGGTAGACTTGAAGATTGTATTAACAGTGACCTAGCTAATAATTACGGAAATTTATGCCAAAGAGTTACAGCTTTTGCAGAAAAAAATTGTTCGTCCAAAATACCTAAAATAAATAAATTTAGTAATGATGATCTAAAAATGTTAAATAATTTTACAAACAATTTATCCACTATACGAAACCAAATTGATAACCAGAATATAAATTTTTATATAAATTTCATTGTAAGCGCTTTATTTGAAGCAAATAAATATTTTAATGACCAAGAACCTTGGAAAAAAAAAGATGATCAAGATAGATTAAATACTATAGTCTATACATCTCTAGAAATGATTAGAAAAATTTCATTTATGCTTTACCCAATTATTCCAAATTCTATTAAAAAAGCGCTTACAATTTTTAATATAAAAACTGAAGATATAGATTTTGAGTCAATTGCCTCTCATGATCTTTTAAAAACAGGAAATGATATTAATAAAATTGATATATTGTTTAAAAAAATTGAAAAAAATGATTGATTCCCACTGCCATTTAGATCATGAGCCGTTACTAGAAAATATTGATGATATTATTAAAAGATCAAAAGATGTTGGCATTAATAAACTTTTAACTATTTGCACAACTTTAAAAAGTTTTGAAAAAATTAAGTCCTTAGTAAAAAAAGATTCAATTATATTTGGAACTTATGGAATTCATCCTCATGAAACAGAAACCGATGTTGTAAATATAGATAATATTATAAACAATATAAATGAAAATAAAAAAATAATAGGTATTGGAGAGACAGGGTTAGATTTTTTTTACAATCATAGTAATAAACAAAGACAAATAGATAGTTTTAAAACACATATAGAAGCATCGATAATTCTTAAAAAACCAATCATAATTCATTCAAGAAATGCTGAAAATGAAACTTACGATATACTTAACACATACAAAAAAAATGACTTAAAAATATTGATGCATTGTTTTACAGGATCTTTTGAATTTTCAAAAAAATTACTTGCATTAGGTGCCTTTTTTTCAGCCAGTGGAATAATAACTTTTAAAAATAGTGTAGATCTACAAAATACTTTTAAAACTATTCCTTTAGATAAATTACTTATTGAAACAGATAGTCCTTTTTTGGCACCAATACCGATGAGGGGGAAAAAAAATGAACCGAGTTTTATTAAATATACGGCAGAAAAATTATCTTCAATTAAAGAAATAAATCTAGATAAAATTATAGTTCATACTACAAGAAATTTTAATAATCTTTTCATCACCTAATTTAATAAAATGACTGTAAAATTTATTATATTAGGTAGTGGTAGCTCGATGGGTGTTCCACGAGCAGATGGATACTTTGGTAATTGTAATCCAAAAAATAAAAAAAATTATAGAACTAGATGTTCTTCTCTTATTAAATTTGATAAGGAGAATATCTTAATAGATACCTCTCCTGATTTAAGACAACAGTTAATTTTTAACAAAATAAAATCAATTAATAAAATTTTTTATACTCATTTACATGCCGATCAAACACATGGTATTAATGACTTAAGACCTTTTTATTTGAATAATGGAAAACAAATACCAGTTTATGCTGATGTAAAAACGTCTAAATATTTGTACACAACATTTAAATATTGCTTTAAATCATCTAATACATACCCATCAACATTAATCTTAAAAAATTTAAAAAAAAGGCATGATTTTAAAAATAATAATAAAAAAATTACAATCGCATCGATCCCGGTGAAGCATGGTAATATTGATAGCATTTGTTACTTAATTAATAATAAACTAGCTTATGCTAGTGACATTAGTTTGATTTATAAAAAGGATTTACATTTATTTAATAATCTTGATTATTTTGTGGTCGATTGTCTTTGGGAAAGAAAACACACTGCACATTTCAATTTAGCTCAAGTATTGAATATTGTTAATATAATCAGACCAAAAAAAACAATTTTGACAAATATGCATACTGACCTTGATTATGATAAACTTAAAAATATCCTTCCAAAAAATATTGTGCCAGGTTATGATGGAATGACTATAAATCTATAAAATTGTTTCAATCTCTTTAATAATTTTTTTAGATAAAGGATCTACAAATGAGTTAAAAGTATTTTGTACTTTTCCATTTTTATTTATTAAAATTTTGTGGAAATTCCACTTCGGAATAGTTGCTCTGCCAAAGTTATCCTTTGCCCATCTATAAATCTCATGTGAATTGTCACCTTTAACATCTGTCTTATTGGTTATAGGAAAAGTTATATTAAAATTTGTTTCACAAAAGTTTTTTATTTCAGTATTTGTTCCTGGTTCTTGGCCACCAAATTGATTAGAGGGTATGGCTATTATAACAAAGCCACTATCGACATATTTTTCGTATAGTGTTTGTAGACCGTCATATTGTTTGGTGAAGCCACATTTACTAGCAACATTAACAAGTAAAACAGTTTTGTTTCTATATTTGTTTAGATCAAGCTCTTCTCCGTTAATACTCTTAATTTTCAAATCAAAAAATAATTTGTCATATTTAGATTCTACTTTACCAAAAAAAGAAAACATAATAAGTATTGTATAGACTATTAAATAATATTTTTTAAACATAATTATTTTTTAGTAGTGAGCAATAATAAGAAATACCCAAATAATGTTGATAATAAAGATCCAGTTAAAACACCAATTTTAACTCCATCTATGTACTGTATATTTTCAGCAAAAGCTAAATTTCCAACAAATAAACTCATTGTAAAGCCAATACCTGTTAAAATTGAAACACCATATAAACTCATCCAAGTAGAATTATCCGGCATTTGTGCAACTTTAAGTTTTACTGAAACATAAGAAAACAGCATGACACCTAATTGCTTACCAACAAATAACCCCATAAGTATTCCAAGAGGAACGGGTAGCATTAGTGATGATAATGATAAACCATCTAATGATACACCTGCATTTGCAAATGCAAATAATGGCATAATCATAAATGCAACATATGGACTAATTGAATGTTCTATTTTTATTAACAATGAAAAATCTTTTTCTTTTTGTCTATGAGGTATCGTTGATGCAAGAAGTACACCTGCTATAGTTGCATGTATTCCAGATTTATATGTAAAATACCACATAAAAATTCCAATTAAAAGATAGGGTAGAAATTTTTTAACTCCAAATTTATTTAACATAAGTAAAAATATGTAAGAAATTAAAATCAAACTTAAATAACTAATACTTAAATCACCAGAATAGAAAAATGCTATAATAAGTATCGCTCCAAGATCGTCAATAATAGCTAAAGCTGTTAAAAAAATCTTTAAAGAAATTGGTACTCTAGATCCTAATAAAGAAAGTATACCTAATGAAAAAGCAATATCTGTAGCAGATGGGATTGCCCAGCCATTTAAGGTTTCTGGATTTTCAAAATTTATATAAACATAAAAAAGAGCAGGGACTAACATTCCACCTACTGCAGCAATTATTGGTAATAGTGCTTTTTTAAAGTTTGATAACTCTCCTTGAATAAATTCTCTCTTAATTTCCAGTGTTACAAAAAAGAAAAAAATTGCCATAAGTGCGTCATTTATCCAATGATGAACAGAAAGCTTTAAACCCAAATCGTTTACACCGATAAATAAATAATGCTCTAGTGTTTTAAAATATATTTCTTTAAAACTTGAATTACTTATAATCAATGCAATTATTGCAGCAATTAATAATACTAAACCACTCGCTGCCTCTAATTTAAAAAACTGTTTAAATGGTTTTGATAAATTTTTAATCATAATCTATTTGAACAAATCTTTTAAAAATAACATTATGTCTATTAATGTTTCGTATAAATTATAAAGAATTATTTCTATATTTGGTAGTACTAGGCTTATCGAGTATTTAAAAGTATCTAAAATAATAATTAGAGCAATTATGGATATTATAAAAACTATAATTAAATTTAAAAATTTATATTTAGATTTGACATTTTTTCCTGTAATTACGGCTTTATTTTCAATTTTATCATTATCACTAGAATTTTCTGTTATTCTAATTTCGTTATTTTTTTCGACTACACTTTCTATATCTTCACCAATAATAAATTCTTTAGTTTCTTTTGTGGTTTTATTAATTTCTTTATCTTTTGTAAAAAACCACTTATTATTACATTTACTACACTGTACCAGTCTTCCTTTTTCAGGTATTAAATCTGAATTTATTTCAAATTTTTTATTACAACTAGTGCAACTAATTATCATAATTTCTTATATAGCAGATTCTCAAAAAAATAACTTGTTTTAGATGATCTTTATCCTTTGAAAATATTAATATGTACTGTAATAGTACATCAATCGGGGCGTAGCGCAGCCTGGTAGCGCATCTGGTTTGGGACCAGAGGGTCGCAGGTTCAAATCCTGCCGCCCCGACCATTAATTATGAAAAAAGCTAAAATTTATGTACCCTCAAAAACTTCTATGCAATCAGGACTTGCTAAAAGTAATAAATGGGTAATTGAATTTGAAACTAAAAATCCTGGAGTAAATCCACTTATGGGTTGGGAAAGTTCATCAGACACACTTTCAGAATTGAATTTAGAATTTTCAACAAAAGAACTTGCGATTGAATACGCCAAAAAAAATAAAATCGTTTTTGAACTTATAGAACCACAAAAAAGGAATGTTATAAAAAAATCATACGCTGATAACTTTCTTAAATAAAATTAATGTTTAAATTCTTTACTCAAAAAAAATGGCAATTATGGGCTTGGTTGGGTTCGTTTGTAATTTTAT
>MDTF01002648.1_pt1 | contig 14884 bp, 2 predicted proteins | sample 811191 | NCBI WGS metagenome assembly MDTF01 (sample SAMN05326649, study PRJNA326480) | marine metagenome | isolation source: seawater | place: Southern Ocean | collected 2011
CCAAAAGCCAAGCCCCACTATAATTTCAGCCAGCAACAAAATCACATTTTCAATTTTCAAACTATTTTTATTTTGTTGACGACTTGCAACCGACGATATACGTCTGTTATAAAACATTTTTGACATTTAAATAGGAATCCTCTTCTCTAAAATAGATCAAAATGTCACGCAAAAAGTCAGACGTACCAAAACGTCAGCAATGGATGATATCTAGAGTAGCTGAAAGTTTTGGTCTTGGCGAAGCACAAGTTACACGTTCGTTTAAAAGAGAAGAAGCATTAGACAAACTTGCAGAGTTCTCACATGCAAATGGTCCACGTCGCATCTTTGTCTTTTACCAACCACGCGTAGATCCCTTAGCACCACCAGAAGAAGATGTTGCTGAGAAAACAGATGCCGAACCAAATACCTTTATACCTGGTTTAGAATCTGAATTGTTTTTAACTTGGGGTAATCAAGAACCAGTCTTATCAAAAGCTTGTTACTTTTTACGCATGGATGCAACAGGAACAGGTCTTGAACTAAATATGGATTTGTTTGCAGACGAAGATTTATTATTTGGTGAATTAGGTACTTCGGCATCGGTAGATGTGGATGCAACAGATCCTAAAAAACAATCTGCACAAGATAAAAATCCACCTCCTCCGGTATTAAGTGATTTAGAAACCCTTATCGAAGTTTTATTTTCCAAAGGATTACGTCAAATGACAACATCAGCATGGGGACCAAATTCAGAAGACAGAAGAGACGAAGTGTTGGGTGATGTAGACAGTTTTGCAGTTGAACTGCGTCAAACAATTAAATCACGTTCCAGAGTCATTGATCTTCCATTGCCAGAAGAAGAATTTTTAGATTCACCGAGAACGCATACAAACAAAGAAATTAAAAAAGGAAATGTGGGTTCAACAAGAGGATCTTCCTATGGCAATAAAGTTGATTCGTATGAAAGTAAACGATTGCAACACTACGCTGCTCTATTAGTGACATGGTGCGAAACCGTTGAAGCAGATTTGCAAGACATACGTAACAGTGAAAAAAAACATGGTACTGATTCTGCTCTTGGACCAGCAAGTGAAATTGAATATTGGAGAAGACGAGTTCAACGTTTAACAAATTTAGCAGAACAAATTCAATTGCCTAAATGTCAAAACGTAGTCAGAGTAGTAGCTCTGTATTCCAAAGAGACCGATGTAGATCAAAAAAGAAGCATGGGAATGGATCCATCGGATTTAATAGTCATTATACGACGTTGGAAAACAATTGATTTAACCATTACGGAATATATAAACGAAGCTATGGATAACGAAAAATATTTAAAAACATTGGATAAATTTATAGGTCCATTATATAATCCAGATCCAGCAATAATTACAGAAATGTTATCACCCTTGATGAATTCAATCAAAATGATTTACACAATTGCTAGATATTACAATACAGAAGAAAGAATGACTAATTTTTTTCAAAAAATTACGTATCAAATGATATATGTCTCTTGCGGACACATATTAAAATGTTGCCAAAAAGATAAACCGAAACCAACCGTCGAAGATATGAAAAAAAAGAAAAAAACCACTGGTGGATCAGGCAATGGCAAAAAACAAGAAGAAGAAGTAACGGAAGAAGCTGACAAAGTAGATTTTTCATTTAAAAAAGGTGTAGTAGGTGCATCTTTTGCTGCTATGTTGTGGGATGCACATGCTGAGAAACTTGTTTTAGGATTTCAAGTTGTTTTACAATTGAACGAAGCTTTTCACTCAGCATATACGGAAACCAAAATCAAATTGGAAAATCAACAAGATCAATCGAAACAATTTAATTTTTCAGAACAAGAAATCTTTGGTTTGTTTGATGTTTTTTGTCGTCGTGTTATAAAATTAGTCGATATGTTTGAAATTATTAAAGATTTTCAATCGTTAGAAGCACAAAAAATTGAAGGCATGGAAAAATTAAATCAATCGTTTCATAAAATTGTAGCAAATTTTAGAAATAAAAAACATAATTTACTGGAATTTCAAAATAGTAAATTTGATCGTGATTTTGTGGAATTCAATGTTAAAATAGGTAAATTGGAAGGACAGTTGCTTGAATTTGTCAACAAATCGTTTGAAAACGTTACAAACATTAAACATTCCTTAAAAGTATTAAATAATTTTAAAAGAACATTAAAACGTGATTCCGTCATATCTTCGTTGGATGAAAAAATGGGAGTCATATTTAAACAGTACGGCAATGATTTGGAACAAGTACAAGTCTTGTACGAGAAACACAAACAAGCACCACCTATGCCACGCAACATGCCACCAGTTGCTGGTAACATTACATGGTCTCGACATTTATTAAAAAGAATTGAAGGTCCAATGAAATCATTTGAAACAAATCCATCTATATTATCTACCAGAGAAGGTAAAAAAATTGTCAAAATGTACAATAAAGTAGCACGTACATTAGTAGCATTTGAATACTTGTGGTACAAAGCTTGGACGGAATCAATTGAAACTTCAAGAGCTGGTTTGCAAGCCACATTAATTATTCGTCACCCAGAAGATTCTAAATTATATATTAATTTAGATCCAGAAATATTACAATTAATAAGAGAAGCCAGATGTTTAGATCGTATTGGTATTGAAGTACCAGAAGTAGCACGTATTATATTGTACCAAGAAGAATCCATTAAAATTCGTTTCGAAACATTGACAGATATGTTGGCGGACTACGAACGAATCGCAGCTCTAGTCATACCAGTGACCACTACATTGCTTCAACCCCATATTAATGATTTGGAATATAGATTACGACCGGGTATGATAACGCTCACTTGGACATCCATGAATATTGATGCATTTGTTAATAATGTACGTAACGGTATGCATCATTTAGAAATATTAATACGCAATGTGAACGATGTCATTGAACATCGTTTAGAAAAAAGTTTAAAAGCAGTTTCTAAATCATTGCTGGTTGAATTACCTGCTGGTGCTAGTTTTACATTAGATGAATTTGTAGATAAGCAAGAAAAAAAAAATCGACGACCAAGTAAAAAATTTACAAGATCAAAATCTTTTAGTGGAAGCATCAGTAGAAGATTTGGTCAAAATTATTTCACAATATCCAATTGATTCACACATATCTGGTGTTACGCAAGAAGACATTGAAAATTTACGCAAACACTACAATCATTTCATGTATCAGGCTTTGTTAAATTGTTCTAAAAATTCATTGAATGCTATTAAAAAAAGAATGAGTAACAAAGCCGATCCAAAAACGGGTGCTGCTGGCATTCCATTTTTTGAAGTAGATGTACAATTAGCATTGCCTGATTGTCAACTCAGTCCATCTTTAGATGACGTACAAGCTGCTATTAACATATCTGCGAAAGCAGTTTTGACTTGCAATCGATATTTGTACGACTGGGGACAAAGCAACATATCTAAAGCGGATCGTTTAACATTTTTTCGTACGATTGCTAAAGATATTGAAATTGTTCGTGTTGTTTTACTTTTAACAGGTTCTATTCAAGGTTTAAGAAATTTAGTAGCCGATTTTTTGAAAGGATTTAAAGTATACGAATGGTTGTGGACCGAAGACAAGGATAAAAGTTACGAAAAATTTATGTTGACTGAACCTAATCTGGATGATTATAGTATGGAACTTGCAAGATTTAGTGATACCGAAGCAGATATCGACGCAATACCAGATCGTAATACAATTGGTGCTTTGCAACTTGTGACTAAAAATATTAAAGCACAATTAAAACATATGGCCAGTATGTGGCGCGTATCTTTTTCAAAAAAATTGCATGTGAATGCACGAGATCAAATGGAAAATTTAATGGAATACATTGCAACATCTGATAAATGGTTGAAAAGAAATCATCCAGTTGATTTGACAAGTTTAGCTGCAATTATGGCAAAATTAAATGAAATAAGAAAAAGAGAATCTACGATAGATGCAGAAATAACACCTGTTTTAGAAATGTATGAAATGTTGCAAGCTTTTTTACCCGAAGGTTATCTTGGTAACGAAGAACTCGATCAAATAACTATATTAAGAAGTTCATGGAGAAAATTAATTGAAAGAACAATGAGTGTCTCTGATAATTTAACTTCAATACAACATGAATTTCGTGGTGATTTATTAAAAGATATTAAACATTTTAAAAAAGATTTAATAACTTTTGGAAAAGATTGGAAAAATAAAGGTCCTGGTGTTGCTGGATTAAAACCAGCCGAAGCAGTAGAACGTCTTCGAATATTTAAAGCGGAATATGAAAATCGTGAAAGAAAACAAAAATTGTACAAAGTAGGAGAAGAATTATATGCATTTCAAGTGACAGAATATCCAGGTTTGACTAAAATAAAAAAAGAAATGGCACAATTAGATACGTTGTACGGTTTGTACGTTGATGTACATGAAAGTTTAGAAGTGAGTTGGCCTGATTTGCCATGGCAAGATGTAATGGCAGAAATGGAAGTCATGCAAGAAAGAATGGATGGTTTTACTACACGCGTCACTAAAATGCCAAGAGCTTTACGATCATGGGATGCCTATGCTGATTTGAAAAAGAAAATTGAAGATTTTAATATAACGTTGCCTCTTTTACAACATTTATCTAAACCGTCAGTTAAACCAAGACATTGGACTGAACTTATGGAAATTACAGGTACACAATTTAGAATTGATGGTGATTTTCGTCTTGAAAATTTATTAGAATGCAATCTTGCTGGTTTTGAAGAAGATATTGAAGAATTAACAGATGGTGCAGATAAACAATTAGCTATTGAGAAAAAAGTTGAAGAAATCGAAGCTCGTTGGTCCACTGAAACCTTTACATTTATGGATTGGAAAGCACGTCGTATTCCTGTGTTACGTGCAACTGGTGCAATTATTGAAGAGTTAGAAGAATCACAACTTCAATGTCAAACTATGTTGACTATGCGTCATGTCAAACCATTTCGTGAAGAAGTCTCCACTTTATTGACTAGACTTTCAGATACTACAGATACATTGGAAAGATGGTTAAAAGTACAAATGCTTTGGTGTTCGTTAGAATCTGTATTTACGGGTGGTGATATTGCTAAACAAATGCCAGTAGAAGCAAAAAAATTTCACAAAGTAGACAAAGAATGGGGTAAAATGATGATCAAATCACAACAGACTGAATTAGTTTTTGCATGTACGGAAGATGAAGTGTTGCGTGAAAATTTACCACCCATGTTTTCTGAACTTGAAGCATGTCAACGTGCTTTGGAAGGATATTTAGAAAAAAAAAGAAATCGATTTCCAAGATTTTATTTTTGTTCGAATCCAGTATTATTACAAGTATTATCGCAAGGATCTAATCCACAAATGGTACAACCCTACTATCAAAATGTGTTTGATGCTATTGATCATGTTGTTCACGACGAAGAAAATCCAAAACTAGTCAACAGTATGGTTTCACGTTTTAAAGGACAAGAAGAAGAAATCATGTTTTCGTCACCTGTCATGGCCAAAGGAAATATTGAAGAATGGCTTGCTAATATGAAAGTCGAACAACAAGTTACAATGAAAGAATTGTGTCGTAAATGTGCAGAAGATGCTGATCAACTTTCTTTAGATCCTGTCGAAGCACACCGTCATTTTGTAGACGAAGCTTGTCCACAATATGCATTGCTTGGTATTCAACTTACATGGACATCGGAATGTACGGATGCATTTGAAAACATGCGTTCCAAAAAAGGAGCGATTAGTGATGTATGTAAACGTGCTGCAGCAGTATTAAAAGAATTGAGTGGTTGGTGTTTAGAAGAATTGACCAAAATGATACGAACCAAATACGAAACTTTGATTACTATTCAAGTACATCAAAGAGATGTCCTTGACAATATCAATTCCTTGTTTCGTCAAAAAAATTTCAGTGGTAGTCAAGATTTTACATGGCTTCAACAAGCAAGATTTTATTGGCGTCCAGAAGAAGAAGATGATATTGATGACGATGGTGCCATGCGTATTGTATGTACAGATGCAGAATTTGATTACCAATACGAATATCTTGGATGTAAAGGAAGATTGGTTATTACTCCATTGACAGATCGTTGCTACATTACGTTGTCACAAGCTATGAATATGTGTTATGGTGGTGCACCAGCTGGTCCAGCAGGTACCGGTAAAACAGAAACCGTCAAAGATATGGGTCGTGCACTTGGTATCTATGTAATTGTTACTAATTGTACGGATCAAGCAACTTATGCTTCCATGGGTAAAATATTTAAAGGTTTGTGTATGTCTGGTCTTTGGGGATGTTTTGATGAATTTAATCGAATTGCACTTCCTGTATTATCTGTTGTTGCACAACAAGTATTAGCAGTATTGGATGCGAAAAGAACCGGTGCCAGTAAACTTACGTTTCCAGGTGATCCGCAAGAAATTGGATATCAAAAAGCATGTGGTTTCTTTGTTACAATGAATCCTGGTTATGCTGGACGTCAAGAGTTGCCAGAAAATTTAAAATCATTGTTTCGTGGTGTTACAATGATGGTTCCAGATCGTGAAATTATTATTCGTGTCTTTTTATGTGCAAAAGGTTATGAAGAATTTACCAGATTATCAAAGAAATTTACAATATTATACGTCTTGTGCGAAGAACAATTATCTAAACAAAGACACTATGATTTTGGATTAAGAAATATTTTAGCCGTACTTCGTACTGCAGGACAAACAAAACGTGAAAACAGAGATGCATCAGAATCTATTCTTTTGTATCAAACGCTTCGTGATATGAATTTATCTAAAATGGTCAGTCAAGATGTACCTTTATTTTTATCATTGCTTCGTGATTTGTTTCCAAAATTAGAAGCACCCGCAGTAGCATCGTATCCAGCGGTAGAAAAAGCAATTGAAGAAATAATATTAGAAGAAGGTTTAGTAAATTACGCGCATTGGAAACAGAAAGTCGTTCAATTGTACGAAACACATGAAGTTCGCCATGGAATTATGGTGATTGGACCAACAGGAGGTGGTAAAACACAAATATTTAATGTGCTTCGTCAAGCTTTGGCTCGTGTTCGTGAAATTCAAATTCGTGAAATACGTTTAAATCCGAAAGCTATTACAGCAGCACAAATGTATGGTGAAGTGGATCCAATGTCAGACGAATGGACTACTGGTGTCTTTGCCGCAATATGGACCAAATACAACAATCGTGAAAATCCATACAGTTCTTGGATTGTTTGTGATTCACCAGTAGATACGTTTTGGATTGAAGATTTAAATACAGTATTAGATGACAATCAAATTTTAACATTATCGAACGGAGATCGTATACCAATGACGGACAATGTCAAAATTATGTTTGAAAATGAAACACTTATTAATGCATCTCCTGCTACGGTCAGTCGTTGTGGTATTATTTATGTCTCGCAATCTGATCTTGGATGGACACCAATTGTACAAGCATGGGCAAAAAAAGGAGATGCAACCGAACCAGAACTTTTAAAAAAGAAAGCTGTATTATTAAAACAATTTTATATTTATATGGGAGACGATGAAACACCAGCCGATGCAGGCAAAATGTTTTCCTTTTTAAAACGTATAGTTGCACCAGTCATGAATGTTGTCATTGCCGGTGTTGCCAGAGCATGTTGTCGTATGTTGGATGGACTTCTTGCACATATGAATATTGGTAAAGGCAGTAACGGAGATTCAGCCTTAGCACGTATCTTTGTTTATGCATTGACGTGGTCCATTGGTGCATTGTTGGAAGGTGAAGATCGTCGTAAATGGGATAATTTTCTTCGTGAACAACCAGGTAGTGATGAAAATGCACTTCCACAATTACGTGGTGAAGAAGATACAGTTTATGAATATTTTGTAGAAGACGATGCACCAAATGAATGGAAAAGATGGTCGGCACCCAAATGGAACTATCCTAAAGTACCGCATGGTCAAAAACTTCGATTTTCATCTTTATTAGTACCAACTATGGATTCGAGACGATCGTTGTATGTAATGTCACAAGTTCAATCGCAAGGATTGCCTGTGATGATGACAGGATCTCAAGGAACAGCAAAGACATCAACAGCATTAATGTGGGCAGAAACGTTTGATACTACTGTTATGGAATTTAAATTTGTTAATTTTTCAAGTGCTACATTACAAAGAAATTTTCAAGATTCAATAGAAGAATCGTTGGACAAACGAGGTGGTAATAGTTTTGGACCACCCAATGGTAAAAAATTAACAGTGTTTGTAGATGATATATCAATGCCTGACATTAACGAATGGGGTGATCAACCTACAAATGAAATTGTACGTCAATTAGTAGAATTTGGAAATTTTGCATTTCTTGATAAAGATAAACGTGGTGTTATGAAAAAATGTGATGATTTAGTCTTTTTAGCTGCGATGACACATCCAGGTGGTGGACGTAACGATATCCCAGATCGATTAAAATCACACTTTTTAATTTTTAATCTAGTACCACCATCTCTTGAATCAATTAATGACATTTATGGACAGATTTTAGGTGGATATTACAAAGAGAACAAAGATTCTGATTTTCTTGAATTAGGTGGTGTTAATTTAGACAAAGAAGGAAGAAGTGTTGTAGAAAAATTTACTAAAACAACTATTGATTTATGGACGAAAGTAAGAAAATCTTTGTTGCCAACACCCGCAAAATTTCATTATGTATTTACAATGCGTGAATTATCCAGAATTTTTCAAGGTGTATTAACAGCACCTATGGAAACCGCCAATACTGGTGGTATTGTGGTAGCCGATATGAAATTACAATCTTCTACCATTTTAGTTCGTTTGTTACGTCACGAATGTGAACGTGTCTTGTGTGATAAATTAACGAACAACAAGGATAAAGATTGGTACAAAACTGCTTTTAAAGAAGTTATATTAGAACATTTTGAACCAAATGTATTTGAAGAAGAGACAGGTAACATAACCGATAATTATTTTGTGGATTTTTTTCGTGAAGATGTCTTTGACGAAGACGATAATTTAGTGGAAGCTGCCCCAAAAATTTATGAATTTGGTGGTTCTTTAGAAAATATTAGAAGTCGTGCTGAAATGTATATGGCACGTTACAACAAAGAAAATCCTTCTACTCCTTTAAATCTCGTTCTTTTTGACGATGCCTTACGTCACATGATGCGTATTACACGCATTATTCAAATGTCTCGAGGTAATGCTTTATGTGTCGGTGTAGGTGGTTCAGGAAAACAATCTTTGACTAAATTAGCAGCTTTTATTGCTCGTCATCGTTTGTTTCAAATTAAACTTACTAAAACGTATAACGTTACTAATTTCGGCGACGATTTAAAAGAATGTATGGTACATGCAGGAACTATTGGACCAGTGACATTTTTATTTACAGATGCACAAATTAAAAAAGAAACCTTTCTGGAATACATCAATGGTGCTTTGTTGACGGGTGATGTTCCAGGTCTTTTTACCAAAGAAGAAATGATGGGTGCAACTGCAGAAGTATCTGGTTTGTTTGCAAAAACATTTCCAGGTGAAGATTCGACGCCGGCACGTCTTCGACAATTCTTTATTGATATCGTACGTGATCGTTTACATATGGTTTTATGTATGTCTCCTGCAAATGCTAAATTTCCAAAAAGAGCCAGAAAATTTCCGGGTATTATATCAGGATGTACAATTAATTGGTTTCTTTCATGGCCGCAAGATGCTCTGGTAGCTGTTTCACGTGGATTTATTGGTGATTTTGAAGTAGAATGTACAGACGCAGAAAAAGAAGAATTAATGATTCATATGGGTGAAGTGCATAATATGGCTACTAAAGTATGTGATGAATATTTTCAATCCATGCGTCGAAATGTGTATCAGACACCGAAATCATTTTTAAGTTTTTTGGCAGATTTCAAAGTAATGTATGGTACTAAATTAGCTGCTTTAAAGAAAAAAGCAGCCAATATTGAATTAGGTCTTGAAAAACTTGAACAAGGAGGAAAAGATGTTGCCGCTATGAAAATTGTTTTAGCTGGCAAACAAATTGAACTTGAACATGCTACGGAAGCAACAAATAAAATGCTTGCTTCGTTAGAAATATCAAGTGCAGAAGCATTAAAAGAACAAACGTTGGTAGCAGGAATTGCAGAAAGTTGTGACAGTGATCGTAATCGTATTGCCGGAGAAAAAGAATTATGTATGACTGAATTAGCTAAAGCTCAACCTTACGTGGACGACGCAAACAAAGCTATTGATTCAATTAAACAAAGTGATATTGGTGAAGTCAAAGTATTGAAAAAACCAAGTGATATTATTCGATTAATCTTTGACTGCGTATTACTATTGTTCTACCAACCATTAAATCCAGTAGTACCACTGACATTAATTATTAAAAAACAAGAAGTTTCATTTTTAACACCAAGTTGGGAACACGCCTTGCCGTTTATGGCACAATCTGGATTTTTAAAAACATTACAATGGTTTGGTAATGGTAGTGAAGCTCAACCAATTGCAGGTAAAGATATGATGAACGCAGAAACAATTGAACTTCTCAGTCCATACATTAATTTAGAAAATTTTAATGCTGCAACAGCAAAATCTGCTTCGAATGCTGCAGAAGGTCTATGTAAATTTTGTGTTGCTATGAAATTTTATTACGAAGCGTCGAAATTAATTGCACCAAAATTAGAAGCATTACAAGTCGCTGAAGGACAATTAGCTGAAGCTGAAAAGAAATTAGCAGAAGCATCCGAACGTTTAGACAAAGTGAATTCAAGACTTGCTGAACTTACCGCTACATTTGAAGCACAAATGGCCGAAAAAACACGCATTGAAGATGGTGCAAAAGCACTGGAAAGAAAAATGGACATGGCTTCGCAACTGATTAATGGATTGTCGGGCGAAAGAGTACGTTGGGCAGAAGATTCTAAATTATTTGGTCAAGAAATGAAACAATTAATTGGTGATTGTGCCGTAGCATGTGCTTTTGTGAGTTACTGTGGAGCATTTAATCAAGAATATCGTTTAATGATGATTAATGATCGATTTCGTGCAGATTGTGTTCAACGAAATATTCCAGTATCCCCTACTATCGAAGTGACAGAATTTTTAGTCGAACCTACCGTTATTGGTGAATGGAATCTTCAAGGTTTGCCAACCGATATTTTGAGTACGCAGAACGGAATTTTAGTGACAAGATCATCCAGATTTCCATTAATGATTGATCCACAAGCACAAGCTATTAATTGGATCCGTAACAAAGAAGAAGATCGTTTACCACCTTGGAAAGAAACAAACATTTCTAATAATAAATTAAAAGATCAATTGGAATTTTGTATGAGTGAAGGAAAAGCGATGATTGTAGTTGGAATTGAAGAAGAAATTGATCCATTATTGGATCCAGTCATGCAAAAAGAAATTGTGAAGAAGGGACGTTCCTATTACATTACAGTAGCCGATCAACAAATGGATTATGATCCAAATTTCATGTGTTATTTTGTTACAAGACTTCCTAAACCACATTTTTCACCGGAATTACAAGCAATGACAACGGTAGTTGATTTCGCAGTTACAAGATTAGGTTTAGAAGACCAACTTCTTGGTATTGTCATTGGACAAGAACAGAAAGCACTGCAAGATCAACTGCAAGAAGTATTGCAAGAATGTAACAACAACAGAAGAACACTCGATCAATTAGATGCCGAATTATTAGATCGTTTGTCATCAGGTTCAGGCAATCTTTTAGACGATACAGAACTCGTCGGTGTTTTGAACGAAACAAAGAAAAAAGCAAACGATGTGAAAGCAGCTTTAATTGCTGCTGTAGAAACACGTGAAAGCATTAATGTAAAACGAGAACAGTTTCGACCAGTAGCAACACGGGGCTCAGTCATGTATTTTTCTATTGTAGAAACATCACAAATTAATGTGATGTACCAAACTTCACTTCAACAATTTTTAGATCTTTTCTTACGTTCTATGGCAGAATCAGAACCTGCCAGAATTGCGTCTAAACGTGTTGATTTTATTTCGGAATATTTAACTTACTTAGCATACCGATACATTAATCGTGGTTTGTATGAGGAACACAAACTTACTTTTGTTTTTATTGTCACTTTAAAAGTATTAGTAGTAGCAAAAGTAATTTCACAAGCCGATGTTGGTTTACTTTTGCAAGGTGGTGCTGCCTTAAATATTAATACAGCAAAGAAAAAACCATACGTATGGTTATCCGATGAAGCGTGGTTGAATGTTGTTGAAGTCTCTCAGAAATGTCAATTTTATCGTGATTTAGCTGAAAATATGACTCGCAACGAATCGGCATGGCGTGGATTTTATGAAGAGAATGCACCTGAAAAAGCAGTCATTCCTGACTATGCTACAGCAATTGATGGTGATCGAACTCTGGGTGCTTGGCATCGTTTATTAATTGTACGAACTTTAAGAGTGGATCGTTCAATGCTTGCTATTAAAGATTTTATTAAATTAACGGAACAGATTGGTCCTAAATATGTAGAACCAGTAACAGATACTCTTGAATCCATTTACGATGAAATGATTCCACACATTCCTATTATATTTCTTCTTAGTGTAGGTGCCGATCCAACTGATTCTATTATTCAATTATGTAGAAAAAGAAAATGTGTTATGGTAGCTACTATTTCAATGGGTGAAGGACAAGAAAGACCAGCAATGGCAGCTATTAAAGTAGCAGCAGCACAAGGTGGATGGGTCTTGTTACAAAATTGTGAACTTGGATTAGGATTAATGGAACAAATGGAAGATATCATGGTTGCTTATCACGAAGGACCACCAGAAAATTTTAATAAAGATTTCCGTCTATTTATAACAGCTGCACCCGATGCAAATTTTCCTCTCGGTTTATTACAAATGGGAACTAAAGTTACGAACGAACCACCTTCTGGAATGCGTGCAGGTCTCATGAGAAGTTATCAAACAACAGTCGACCAAGATCGAATGGAGCGTGTTGATGGTGACATGTGGAAACGTCTTCTTTTCATCATGTGTTTCCTTCATAGTTGTGTTCAAGAAAGAAGAAAATTTGGTCCACTTGGATGGAGTATACCTTACGAATACAATTTAGGAGATATTGAAGCTTCTTTATTATTTTTAGAAAAACATTTATATGGTGGTACAGTATCCTGGTCGACAGTACAATACATGATATCAGAGATCCAATATGGTGGCAAAATTACAGATGATTTAGATCGTCGTCTTTTTAATACATATGCGGCTAAATGGTTGAACAAAAGTAGTTTGGAGGAAGGCTTTTCTTTCAATCCAAAAGTATGTCTTGTCGAACTTCCTGGAAATTTTCAATACAACGTACCTACATTTAAAGAACAAAAAGAATACCAAACATATGTTGCAACTTTCCCAGAAATTGATTCTCCTGAACTATCTGGTCTTCACCCCAACGCAGATTTAACATTTCGTGTCAAAGAAGCCACATCAATGATGAATGCATTAATGGAAACACAACCAAAAACAGGTGGTGGTGGAGGAGCTGGTGGTGTTGCTGCTTTAACGCCCGAAGAAATCGTTCATAAAAGAGCGGGTGAAATGCTTACAATTACACCTGGTGCATATTTAGAAGATTCCGTCAAATTGAAAATTAAATCAATTGGTGGTATGGATAATCCATTAAACATTTTTCTTTTCCAAGAAATTCGTGTATTGAGTGTAGTTGTTGATAAAGTAAGACTGGAATTATCTCAACTTCAACTTGCTATTGACGGTGAAGTAGTCATGACGGAAGAATATGCTACTATTATTGATGAATTATTTAATGCTAAAGTACCTAAAACATGGATGTTTACAGCTACAGGTATTGAATACTCTTGGATTAATTCGACGGTTGGTTTATGGATGGGTAATTTTGGTAGTCGTGACGCACAAATTCGTTCTTGGTTGGACAATGGACGTCCTTCTCATTTTTCATGTGCTGGATTTTTCAATCCACAAGGATTTTTAACGTCGATGAAACAAGAAGTTACAAGAAGACATCGTGGTGAAGGATGGGCATTGGATGACATGGTATATCATACCGAAGTAACAGATATGATCTCCGAAACAGCTGTACGCAGTGGACCAAAAGAAGGAGTGTATTGTTCAGGCTTATATCTGGATGGTGCAGCATGGAGTAGAATGGATGGTTCATTAGTTGAAAGTATACCAAAACAATTATTTACCTTGCTTCCAGTATTATGGGTTACGGCAACAACGAAAACAATTCGAAAAGAAAAAATTAAAACTGGAATGTATGGTCCAAAAGGTCCATACGAATGTCCATTGTATAAATATCCAGCACGTACCGATCGATTTTATGTGGCTATTATTAACATGGCTTCAAAAGCATCCGATGGTATTGATGAAGCACCAAATTCAAGTCATTGGATTTTGAGAGGTGTGGCCTTGACGGCAACGACCGATTACATGTAAAATAAAATTTTTTCTGTCTTTAGAGAATCGAAAAAAAATTCGCATAATAAATAACCATCTATTAGTTACTAGAAATAATAGATAAGGTAATATTAAATATAATAAAAACAAACATTGTCACTTGAAAAAATAAAAAGGTGTACATTTTTTACACACACAATTGATCTACACGTGTAAATGTATGCGTCAATTTAATCAACATTTTTTTCTGTTTCGGATTTTTCAATCAACGAGTTTGGATTTTGATATTATTTTTTGATTATTTTTGGATATTGCAAAAAGGTCAACCTGATCACCCTGCCAAACAATGAACCATCTTCTTCATCTGTTATTATTATTAACAAGTTATGTAAACGGACGTGTTTTATTCGAACTCGACCAAGGATTACCTAATACAGCAACCCTTTGGAGAAAACAACAACGCAGTAAAAGCAACAAAAAACATCATTTGATC
>MDTF01017652.1_pt1 | contig 14884 bp, 13 predicted proteins | sample 811191 | NCBI WGS metagenome assembly MDTF01 (sample SAMN05326649, study PRJNA326480) | marine metagenome | isolation source: seawater | place: Southern Ocean | collected 2011
TATGGATTTTAATGAGCTTTTTATTTTCATATTATTTCTTTTTATGCCGGCGATGACCTACTCTTCCATATCTTAAGACAAAGTACCATCGGCGCTGAAGGGCTTGACTTCCGAGTTCGGAATGGGATCGGGTATAACACCTTCGCAATAATCACCAGGCCGCTTTTTATACTTATATTCCATTAAGTTGTCAAAGCTATTTTTGACATATAAACATTGATATTTTACCTTTAAATGAATTGGTCTCATAGATTTAAAGGTAAAAAATCAAAATTCGATAAATTGCTAATTAGATATTAATATCATTTTTAAAAAAATGACATTTTTTAATTTGACTAATTATAATATAAAAAGTTTATGACTATTAAAGTGATTCAAATATTAAAAAAAGCTATCGAACGTATTGTGCCAACATCTAAACATCTGTTGATTAGATTATTCTGGTATAAAATATCAGGAAAACTCGATGATGAAATTATATATGTAGATAAAATTTTAAAAAAAAAAAGACGATTTTTAGATATTGGCACGAATGTTGGAATTTATTCTTACTATTTTTCAAAAAAATTTTCTAAAATAGAGTCATTTGAGCCCTTGAAAGAAATCACTCATAGACTAAAGGCATTAAATAATAAAAATATTAAAATACATCATTTAGGATTATCAAATAGAAATGGTAATTTAGAGTTTTATATTCCTATTAAAAATAAAAAAATGATACCTCCGTTAGCAACACTAGAAAAGAGAAATAAGCCATATAAAATCAGAACTATCGACGTAAAGTGCTTAGATGAATTTAATTTCAAGGATGTTGATTTTATTAAGATCGATGTTGAGGGACATGAATATAATGTCATTCTTGGAGCACTAAAGACAATTAAACAAAATCAACCAGCAATTGTTTGTGAGATAGAACAACGTCATACGACGGTTCCAATTAATAAAATTTTTAGATTAATGAAAAAGATTAAATACCAAGGATATTTTTTTAAAAATTTAAAATTAAATCCACTTAAAAATTTTTCTTATGAAGCTGATCAAAAACCTTATTTGAATGATGTAGAAAATAAAAAATATGTAAATAATTTTATTTTTTTACCAATTTTGTCCAAATATAAGATTTAAAATTATGGGAGTAACCTTAATTAAGGAAATACTTAAAACATTTTTTATGTTTATAGATTAAAAAATATTAAATTTTTTTATTATAAAAATTATCAATTTTTCTGCCTTGAGTATTTATAGTAAAATGTTTCACTCTTTTTTTTCCATAAAAAATCATTTTTTTTTGGATTGATTTATTTAATAAAATAAATTTAATTCTATTTGCAATTGATAACGGATCGTATTGGTCAAAATATGAATATTTATTTTGAGTAATTTCTCTGAACACTTCAGTATTACTTAACACCATTGGTAAATCTGATGCCATTGCCTCTAATAAAGGAATACCAAAACCCTCATAGATTGATGGGAAAACAAATAAACCTGCTAGTTTATAAAAACACCTAACTTCAAAATCATTTAAGTTTGAAAAAATTTTAATATTCTGACTTAATCTTAATTTAACAATTAATCTTTTAATTTTTTCTGTTTCATCAGCTTTCTGCCCAACAATTATTAACATAATATTTGGGAAATCATTTTTTAAAATATGAATTGAATAAATTAAACGTAAAAAATTTTTTCTTTTTTCTTGATGTCCAACAGTAAGAAGAAAATTATTAGTTAAATTATATTTTTTTTTTATTGCATTGGTGTCTTTTACCGAAACTTTATCAAAAAAACTTTTATCAATAGTGTTATAAACAACAGAAATATTCAAATTATCAAAATAGTTTAAAATTTCATTTTTTATTGCTTTAGATACTACAATTATATTATCTGCTTTTCTTAAAAACAGTTTATAAAAAAATTTTAAAATAAACTTGCTTAAAAAAAAATTTGAAAAGTAAATTTTTCTTAAATCATGAATTGTAAATACAACTTTACAATTTTTAATTTTAAAAAAAGGTAAAGTGAAATATTCAATTGCTTTTATTTTTTTTAATTTTAGATTTGTATAAAAAAAGAGGTAGATTATGCTAATTGATTTTTTTATATAATTATCCTGACTAAATGGATTTTTTATAAAAAAAACATTTGGATAATTAAAAATTTTTTTTATGTTGGTAAAATCGGTATATATGATTAAAAAAATTTTATTTTTGTTAATTTTAATTAACTCTTTATAAAGACTTAAAAACCTTTGTTTGGCACCTGAAGAATATTTATCTAAACAAGATATATCGAGTACATATTTCATAAATTAGATCAACCAATATTTCCGTTTAATCTTTAATAATGAAAAATGTTTTTTTAGTACCTCTTCTGGAGTAAATTTTTTCAAAATTTTTTTTGTTTTATTAGGAGAAATTTTTGTTTTTATAGCTCTCATTATATTTAACGATAAATCATTTGGATTATTTACTTTAGCTAAATATCCATACTTGTTTTCACCTAATATTTCTCTAGGTCCAGTAAAACAATCTGTTGCTACCACCGTGCAGCCACACATCATTGCTTCGATCATTACATTTGGCATTCCCTCTACTCTAGATGAAAGTACAAATATTTCAGAATTATAAAAATATTTATACGTATTAATGACTGGTTTTAAAATAATAACCTTTTTAGTAAGTTTATTGTGTTTAATTAAACTATTTAATGATGATTTTTCAGGTCCATCTCCAATAATTACTAATTTTAAATCTATTTTTTTTTTTACTAAAATATTAATTGCATTAATCAGATCATCAAATCCCTTCCATTTAGCTAGTGCTCCAGCTGCAACAATCAATTGGGTTTTTTTATTTTTAAACCATCTATGTTCAACTTTAACTTTCATTCTTATGATAGCCTCTTCTGTTTGAACAATGTTGTAAACATCGATTTGATTAGTTCTCTTAAATATTTTTTTATACTGTTTGACCATGTCTCTTGAAACACATGTCATTACGTTAGCTTTTCTACGTACCAATGGAAATAGTAGTTTAAGAACCCATGCTTTAGAAAAAATAACATTTGAATTTCTATAAGTGTCAATTGGTGTAACCCTGGATGACACGCTAATTTTAGCTTTTGAAAATGTTAAAATACATGCAAGAATAACCATTGCATTTAAGTGATCTTCTGCTGAAAAAATAATATCTGGTTTTTTAAATATTAAATACTTTATAAGTGGCAAAAACATTCCCAAAATTTTAAACTTATTAAAAAATAAAATTTTTATATTTTCAGATTTTTCAATTTTTGGGTATTTTTTACAACCGTAAATCAGATCAACATTATGACCTATTTTTCCAAGTGATTTTGCTAACCTTAATTGACCCAGTGGAACTCCTGATAAGGAATAAACTGGTGATATAACTAGGATTTTCAAACTATTCTACCCTCTCATTTAAAATAAAAATCTTATAGTACATATCTCAAAAAAATATATTTTTAATTTGAATTCTTTATTACCTAAATTATAAACAGTTATTATTTAAATGATATTTTCTCTTTTATTAACAATATTTTCAATTTTTGTATATTTTATTATTTATAATTTTAGAGAAAAAATAGGCTTATTATTAAATGTTAATGATATCCCTAATGAAAAAAGGAAAATTCATAAAATTTCTACTCCAAAAACTGCCTCTTTTTCAATTGCATTCACTTTCTTTTTTTTTCTTATATTGAATTTTTTTTTTAATTATTTTGATACTCAATTTAATATCTTATTAATTGGAACTCTTTTAATTTTTGTTGTTGGATATATAGATGACAGATATAGATTATCACCATTAAGTAAAATTTTTTTAATTGGTCTTATTTCAATCTTTTTGTGTATTTTATCTGAAGATTTAATTATATATAAATTTTATGTATTATCATTTGATACTTTTTTTGAATTAAAAAACTTTTCTCTACTATTTACTGCTTTGTGTGTACTGTGTTTAGTAAATGCATTGAATTTATCTGATGGAATTAATGGTTTAGCAACAGGGCTTATTTTTTTTTGGTTATTCTTTATAACTCAAATCTACGACAATAATTTGTACTTAATAACCAATATTATTCTTATAAATTTAGCTTTGATCTTTATCCATAATTATAAGGGTGATCATTTTCTAGGAGATTCGGGATCCTTAATGCTTTCGTCTTTTATAGCCTTTTTAGTGATTAGTCTTCATAATCAAAATATTGATGATCCTGGCCATGAAAATAGTGCAGAATCAATATTCATACTTTTTATTATTCCACTTATGGATATGATAAGATTATTTTTTGAAAGGTTGCTAAATAAGCAAAATCCAGCAATGGGTGATAATAATCATTTACATCATTATTTAATTAAAAAATTTTCAATTAAAAAAGCTTTGATAATTTATTTTTTGAGTGTAAATATGCCAATAATTATGTCACTTTATACACCAATTAATAAAATCAGTATTATTGTATTAACGATTTTAACATACACTTTTTTTATTTCATACTATAAATCCCAATTAAACAAAAAATCATGAACAAAAAAGTTTTAAATAAACAGATATCAAATTTTGCAATTATAATTTTTTTAAGCACAGCTATTTTTACATTTATTGGTTTCGTTGTGAACAGTAATATTGAAGAAAGCCATTACGTAAAATATAAACTAGAACTAAATGAAAGAGTTTTAATTTATTTAGATAGCTTGGATAGAATCACTGGGCAATTGAAAATTACAGTTAAGAAGAAGGATGAGACGATGAAACTAAGCTCTCAAATCAGAAAATCTATAGAAAAAGTATCCTTATCTCTTAATTATAAATTTCCAAATGTAACTAACATTATGTTGGATGATAAAGTTCTAGTTTTTGTTTCAAAAAAAGAAATGGATTTTGATAAAGTTTCGAGTGAAATGCTTGCGATTGTTAACAAAAAAATTATTGAAAATTTAAATAATAGACTACTTTTATACTATGACATTGGAGAAGAAAATATCAAGGAACAGAATGTGTTTAACCTGAGACAATTAGATAAAATTGTATATATCAAATCACAAGGTGTAGATTCCACTTATTCAGATGGAACAATCGATACAAGTAAGTATTTAAAATTAGATGGTTTGATGGAATTTTTTATTTTTAACGGTGTCAGCCAACAAACTGCAGAAATCGATGAACTAAAAGCAGTATTAAAATCTTTACATATTTCATTAACACGAGAAAAGCTTGCTTTGTTACGTGCCCAATATATGAATGCTGGAGTAGAAGACAACCTTCTTTTAGTTAGGCTTAAAACGTTAACCGAAAAAGTAACAAATTTAGAAATTTTAGAAAAAGTAAGTTTAGAAAAAGCTGATACTAAAAAACCATCTTTGTTATATGCGATGATATCAAGCGGTTTTATTGGGCTGATTTTTTCTCTGATTTGTATATATTTTTACTTAACAGTTTCGATAAGCTGGCTAAGAAAAAAGTTGTCATCTTTACACAATCTAAAATAAAAGAGAAAAGCGTAACGAGAAAAAAATTATATGGAAATAAATATCTAATATTAATTTTTTTTCGTAAAGGCATCAATACACCTCTGGCAGAAGTATAAATAATAAAAGATGAAATTAAAAATATTTTAGTTACGTGTGGAAAATACAATTTATCTGGAGATTTCCATTGTAAAGCCAAGAGGTTTAAATTGTATACGAAAAAAAATAGAGCTACAAATAATACTACAACATAAAAATTTTTTTGAAGCAACATATGTGGTAGAGTTGATGAATAATAATAATTCCTAAACCATTTTTTAATAATTATAATATAATTAGTATTGTAGAGACCCTTATAACAAACTGGATCTAGCGCTTTTTGAGTTTTTAAATTATAAGTAGTTAGTCTTTTTAGCCATTCAGTGTCCTCTCCAGCTCTTGTCACTGAATCAAAAAAACCTACTTTTAAAACAGTTTTTTTTGTAAAAATAGATCCAGGTATTGTATTTAGCAATCCTTTTCCAAAGGTTGAGGCTCTAATAATTTTTTCTGTTTTATTACTTGCCATATAATATGTTTGACCCAAAATACCGTCCAACTTATTTTTTAATAAGTATTGAAAGTTAGTTTTTAACCAATCTTTATTAAAAGGAAGGGTATTTATATCTAAGAATATTAAATAATTATATTTTGATTTTAAAATTCCAATATTTCTTGCTGCTCCGGGGAAAAAATTTTTTTTATAAATTAAAACTAAACTGATATTTTTCTTTTTTAGTTCTTTTTTTAAATCATCACCAATCTGAATTTTATTTTTTGATGTGATAATAATAATTATTTCTGTGGGTTTTAAAGACCACAATAAAATATTAATTAAAATATCCTCAATATAAAAATTATTACTATCTGCTGGTATTATTAGACTTATTTTTTTGTTCATAAAGTTTTAATCAAATTAGCATTTTAAAGATTTATATATATGAAGATGTCGAGATACAACATGCTTGATATCAAAATTTTTTAAGGCATGTTTTCTAGCTGCCCTGCCAAAGGTTTCCAGTTTTTTTCTATTATTACAAAGGTTTTTAATTGCTTTTGCTAACGCAATATGGTTTCTTGGTGGTACCAAAATTCCAGTAATATCATTTACAATTACATCTTTGCAACCAGGTACATTTGTAGTTATGACAGGTCTTCCACAAGCTGCTGCTTCCATTAAAATTTTGGGAAACCCTTCTCTATATGATGGTAAGACTACAATTGTAGATTTTTTTATAATTGATGAAATTTTTGTCTGATGTTTAGCATAATTAATAATCTTATTTTTATGCCAATAATTAATAATTGATTTTTTTATGGCACTAGGATTTGCAAAGTCTATATCTCCAACTAAATAAAATTTTCCTTTAAAGTTGTACTTTTTTAAATATTGAATTGATTTAATATATTCAAATATTCCTTTATCTGCAATTATTCTACTTGCCATTAAGATAATAGGCTTTCTTTTTGGAATTTTAGAAAATTTTAAAGTTTTTAAATCAACACCTGACCCTTTGATAATTTCAATTTTATTTCTTTTTAAAGAAGTTTTTTTAATTAAATAATCAAGGTCATCTTTATTTTGTAATATTACCTTAAGATTTGGGAATAGAAATATTACTCTATAAATTAAATTAAATATATTTTCTCTAATTTTATAGAATATACCCTTTCTTATAAACATAGAGCCTAATCCTGTGATTGAAATAACCATAGAATTAACTGGTGAAATAAGGGAAACCAAACCACCAAGAATTATTGGTTTTAAAGATATCAGATGAATAATAGTTGGCTTAATTCGTTTTATTAAAAAAAATATTTGAAAAACAGGGAATATAACTTTTAATAAATTCATACTATTTCTATTGAAACTTATGCTATGAACCTTGAAGCCTAACTTTAAAAGCATTTTTTTATGTCTTGTGAATTCTGTGGCTATATGCACCTCATATCCATCTAATAATAATTGTTTTGCAATTGGAAGTCTGTGACTTACAAAAAAACTATCTACATTAACTAAAAAAATTATTTTATTTTTCATTTTATAAATGAGTGCTATTTGTCTAATTTATCTTTTCTTACCGGATACAAAGCTAGTAAAATCATGATTCCCATTACTGGCACGTGATGTCTTGATGCTGTGCCGTAGTTTATAGTTACTTGGGAATATATTAATTCCATTGTCATAAACATTATCAGAATGATATTAAATAATATTTTCCTATTAAATTTAAGTAAGCTTTTCTTTATGATAAGATAAATCAATATTGCTCTTAAAATATTTTCAATCATCATTACAGTATCTTTAAAGTTTTCTACTTTAGAAATTGTTGGTTGAAATAGATAGTAGTATAAATTTTTTAAAGAATGGCTAAATAATGTTTCCAGACTATAGGTTAATACTATAATATCTTTCTTAACATAATAAGATGCCCTAGCTTGATAGTGATCGTTTACAAAATGTCCCATTTGATAATTCTTACCCATAATAAATATATTCTCTGTAATACCAAAATATGATAGAAAACATATTATAAGAATTCCTGTGATAAATAAAAAAGATTTTCTTAAGTTTAATTTTTTTATTAAAAAATAACAAATAACTAATATAGGAAATATTGTTATAAAAAACAAATGAGCGACATGCAAAAGCGTCAATAAATAAAAAATAAAAAAAATAAAGACTATATTTAAGAATTTTATTATTGTGTTTTTGGTATCATGAACATTAATTATTAGTAAAAATAACAAATTAAAAAAAAATAATATATAAACTTCTCTTAATGTTATTACGCTATAAATTATTGAAGTTGGAAATGCAAAACAATATAACGTGACTGCAATAATAATATTATTTTTTCTGAAATTTAATTTTAAAAGTATCGCTCTAAAAATTAATGCTGATAAAAGCCAAGTTAAACAAGAGACAAATGAGGCAAAAACGTGAGATGATGTATTAAAAAAATTATACAAGAAGCCAAGAAAAACAGAATACATCCATCCCCTGCTGTATGTGTAAGAAGATTCTACGAAGATTGATTTATTAGTAAGATGTTTACTATATTCTAATGCCTCCAAATGGAACCTTATCGCATCTTGATCACCTCCTGGTAAATCTGCACCATCGTAAAATGCGAGTAAAAGTCTAAAAATAAATGCTATAAAAATTATTACCATAAATTCATAAAATAAATCTGTACAGAAATAAGATAAATTAAAAAATGATTTTTAGCATAAAATTTTCTTATATCAATATCGATTAATATAAAAATATCTGAGATAAAGTTTATTACACAATCTTTCTGGTTTAATCTTAATTGAATATGAATAAATTTACTCTATAAGCATGTATTAATTTGGCATAATATTAAATATGATTAAAAAAGGAATTATTTTAGCAGGTGGTTTGGGTACTCGAATGTCCCCATTGACAAAAGCAACTAATAAGCAGTTGCTTCCAATTTATGATAAGCCTATGATTTTCTATCCACTCTCAATATTAATGTTAGCAAAAATTAAAGATATTCTAATTATTGTAAATAAAGGCCAATTAAATACTTACAAAAAAATATTGCCTAATGGTAAAAATATTGGGATTAATATATCTTATATAGAGCAGGAAAAACCTGGTGGTTTACCTGAGGCTTTTATTCTTGGTAATAAATTTATTAAAAAAGATAATGTTTCTTTAATACTGGGTGATAATTTTTTCTATGCACAGTCCTTAACTTTATTAATGAAAAAATTTTCAAAGTTAAAAAAGGGAGCAAAAATATTACTTCACAAAGTTCCAAATCCCAGCTCCTTTGGAGTAGCCAAAATAGATAATAAAAATCAGATATCATTAATTAAAGAAAAGCCAAAAACTTTTATTTCAAATTATGCAATTACGGGTTTTTATTTTTTTGATAATAAAGTAGTAGAATATGCAAAAAAACTTAAACCCTCAAAAAGGGGGGAGCTTGAAATAACTGATTTACTTAAAAAATATCTTAAAGATGGAGAGCTGAAAGCGGAAATATTAGGCAGAGGAAGTGCTTGGCTCGATGCCGGATCAATTGAAAGTTTTCATAAAACAAATAATTTTGTTTCTACTATACAAAATCAACAAGGTCTAAAAATTGCTTGTATTGAAGAAATTGCATATTTAAACAAATGGATAGGCAAAAATGAAATAAAAAATTCAATTAAATTTTATGGAAAATGTGAATATTCTGAATATCTTTCAAAAATAATAATGAATAATTTGGGTAAATAGTTTTACTATTTCTGCAATTTTTAAATGATTGCTGTCTTAAGGCTATTATTAATTGACTATTTTTAATAAAATAAAATAAATTAGTCAAATTAAAATATTTACATTTTATGTTTACACCACTTAATATTTTTTAAATACCAGTTTACAGTTAAATTTATTCCCTTATCTATACTGTATTTAGGCTTCCAATTTAAAAAGGTCTTTATTTTTTTTGAATTTAAAATGTATTTCCTGTCATGTCCAGGTCTGTCTTTAACAAAATCAATCAAATTTTTAAAATCTTTAAGATGCTTAGGTTTAGAAATAACCAATTCGTTCAATTGATTACAAATAATTTTTACTAAATCAATATTTTTTACCTGGTTATTCCCTGATATATTAAATTTTTGGTTAATGTATTTTTTGTTAAATACAATTTTTAAAATTGCATTCACGTGATCTTCAACATGAAGCCAGTCTCTAATTTGTTTGCCATCTCCATAAACTGGTATTTTTTTTCCTTTTAATGAATTTAAAATTATTATTGGTATTAATTTCTCAGGAAATTGGAATGGTCCGTAATTGTTAGTGCAAATTGATATGGTGAAAGGTATCTTAAATGTTCTACCCCAGGAAGTAACTAAATGGTCAGAGCTAGCTTTTGTTGCAGAATAAGGTGAACTAGGACTGTAAGCTGTTTTCTCATCTGGTGGCACATTTGATCTTTCAGAATCTCCAAATACTTCGTCTGTCGATACCTGGTGAAATAGTTTAAATTTATTTTTCTTATCAAATTTTTGCGATTGCATGCTCATTCTAACACATTCTAATAAATTATACGTACCAATTATATTGCTCTCAATAAAATCTTTAGAATTTGCTATGGATCTATCAACATGTGATTCTGCAGCACAATTTATTATATATTGTGGCTTATATTGATCAAATATTTTTTTTAGTTTTTTAAAATTAGATATATCTAACTTAATAAATTTATAATTTTTTGAATTTTCTATTTTCTTTAAATTATTTAAATCACTTGCATAAGAAAGTTTATCAATATTTATAATATTATATTTTTTCATCACTAGTTTTTTTACCAATGCAGATCCAATAAATCCTGCCCCACCAGTTATTAATATATTTTTTAATTTATTATTCATTTAATAATTTTTTAAAAAGGTTATTTTTTAGCAAGCTGTTAAAATCTCCACTTTCTACCAACGATCCATTATCAATTAGATAGATAATATCTGTGGATCTAGTTAAATTTATATTATGTGTAACCATTATGATGGTTTTTTTATAGTTTTTTGCGAAAAACTTTAACCTATGTAAAATATTATTTTCTGAAATACCATCTAAAGAACTGGTAGCCTCATCAAGTATAATTATACTTCTATCCAAATATAAAGCTCTTGCTATGGCCACTCTTTGTTGCTGGCCACCAGAAATTTTTATTCCTCGTTCACCAACAAAAGTGTCATATCCATTAGGTAATTCATTAATTAATTCTATAAGATTAGCTGCTTCAAGCGCGTTTGCGAACTTTTTTTCATCAATTTCATTTTGGTCGATTCCAAAACATATATTGTTTTTAATTGTGTCATTCTGTAAAAAAATATTTTGCCCAACGTAACTAATATTTTGTTGATAGGTTTTTAAAATAGATGATAAAGGATATTCATCTATAAAAATTTCACCATTTTTTGGAGATAATAAACCAAGTATAATATCTAATATTGTTGATTTTCCGGCACCAGATGGACCAACCATACTAACAAAAGAATTAGCAGGTATGTTTAATGATAAATTTTTTATAACAGGCTTGTTATCATTCCCATAAGAAAAACTAACATTTCTAAGCTCAATTTTATTTTCTAAATTAAAATCTTTGTTCAATAAATTTTCTTCTTTTAGAAATTCAATATTCTTTTTTCCTTTAATTTCATTATAGATACTGTTTACTGCGGCCTCACAACTTTTTAGCGATAATAATCCAAAATAAATGTTTTGAAACATGGGTAATATTTTGTATCCCGCAAAAATATATACTGCTAAAATTGGTAATGATTTCTGAAAATTATCTACAGAGCTAGTGGAGGATGTGTAGATTATGCTTGAAATAATTACGGTAAATGCAACAAATTCTAAAAAGAGTCTTGGTGAAGACTGAAAAAATTGTATAGATACTAATGACCTGGAATATTTTTTTGCTTTTAGAATAAACTCATCATGAAATTTCTCTTGTTTTTTATGAAGTATTGTTTCTTTAATACCACCAAAACTTTCTAATATTTTTTTATACATTGCCTCTGAAGCTGTACTTAATATTAATCCATCAAACTCTATTCTTTTTTTTATAATTTTAAAAATTATAATATAAGAAACAAAAAAAACTAAAAAGCATACAGTTGAAATCAGTGGATTATAAAAAAAAATAAACACGACTATTGTTAACCCCGTTATTAACTTTGCGTTGACTTGTAAAAGAGGCAAAATTGCATTATTAGCAATACGACTAGTTTCATCTTGTATCTTATTCACATATGTCGATGTTTCACGTTTAGTATGATAAATCCAAGGTTGTAAGGAATAAATTTTAAATATTTTAGATTTTAAATAATTTCCAAAATCTTGGGAAAAATTTGATGTGAAATAAAGAGTATAGAGTGAAAGTAAAAAAGTTATAAAAAAAGTACAAAGTAGGCTAATTGATAAAATAATTAAAAGATTCGTATAATTAGATATATTTAAATAAATATAAGCTTTAGTTATTAATTGATTGCTATCATTTAAGATGTCAACGTTGCTTATTAATTGCATAAGTGGAGCAATTCCTAAGAGACCCAACATTTCAAAAATAGCTGAAAAAATAATTAGAATTTGTGAAAGTAATAATTTTTTTTTATACTCTTTGTCTAATAAGTAAAATATATTTTTTATCGTTTTAAACATTATTAATTATAAACCAATTAATTGTTAATTTTAAAGAATTTTTAGACGATTCAAAACTTGTTATTAGCCATCTATGGTAATTTTTTACTCGATAACTTTTTAATTTTTTATAATCTTTCATTATTTATAGTCTAAAGTAATTTTTATCTTCTTTTTTACTTAGCATATATTTTAAGTCATAAATAAATCCGTCCTTATTGCAAAAAGAGTGAATTATTTTTGATTTCATTTTTAAAAAAACACTGTGTTTTGTTGATATAATTACACAATCATAAGTATTCTTTTTTGGATATTTTACTAGATTCAAAAAATTTAATTCAATTGCTTTTTTATTTATTAACGGGTCATAGGCATCAACATTAATTTTATTTTTTAATAAAAGTTTACAAACATCTAATATCTTTGAATTTCTTAAATCAGAGCAATTTTCTTTAAAAGATAATCCCATAACTAAAATTTTTACTTTATTTTTTTTAAGTTTTTTCTTGATTAAAATTTTTAATATATTGTTAGTCACATAAGTTGACATATGGTCATTTAATTTTCTCCCTGCTAATATTATTTTGGGATCATAACCAGCAATTTTAGATTTATAGGTCAGATAATAAGGGTCAACACCAATACAATGTCCTCCAACTAATCCTGGTCTAAATGAGTTAAAATTCCACTTTGTTTCAGCAGCTTTTAACACTTCTTCTGTGTCAATATTTAATTTTTTAAAAATTATAGATAGCTCATTAATTAATGCTATATTCAAATCTCTTTGAGTATTCTCAATTACTTTTGCCGCTTCTGCTATTTTAATACTATCAACTTTATAAACTCCAGCCTTTATAATAGAAGAGTACAATTTTGATACTCTAGCTTGAGCTTTTTTATTTGAACCTGATACAATTTTTACAATATCTGTTAACTTTTTATTTTTATCACCTGGATTGATTCTTTCTGGTGAGTATCCTAAATAAAGGTCTTTATTTACTTTAAAACCTGAATTTTTTTCCAGTATAGGTCCACAAAGCTCCTCTGTTGCACCAGGAAAAACAGTCGACTCATATATAACAAGATTATTTTTACTTAAAACTTTTGAAACAGCCTTGGTTGCATTTAATAATGGCTTTAAATTTGGCTTCTTATTATTATCCACCGGTGTTGGTACAGTAATTATATAAGTTTCACATTCTAACAAATCAGAGATTTTATCCGAAAATATTATTTTTTTTGAATTTATAATTTGATTTTTTGATACCTCTCTAGTCTGATCAATGCCATTTTGAAGACTATTTATTCTTATTTTATCAATATCAAAGCCAACTACATGCTTATTTTTAGCTAAAGCAATTGCGAGTGGTAAGCCAACATAACCCATGCCAATTATTGCTATCTTGTTATTTTTAGGAATCATTTTTTTTAAATTATTTAAAATTAGAATTAAAGCTTTTTATATTGTTAGACCAGAAAATAAAGAACTATAAGACTTTAATTTTATTAGTATTTGCAAGAATACCTTTTAATCTCCCTAAATAATAAAATGTCTTTTTGCTAAATTTTAAAGAACACCACATAATACCTAAAATTGAGCTACTTATATAACTATAAAAAAAAGCGATTTTTGACAATTTTTTTTTATTTAAATAAACAAAAATTTTGTGCATTCTGGCATATTCATATCCTCTATAAAAATATTCATTAACCTTATAATTTTTTTTTTTTGTTTGTAAAACGAAAGCTTTTAGTCCGCTACTCATTTGTAACTTAAAATTTCTTTTAAATTTTATGTGAAAACTAAATATCAAATCTTCTAATATAGACCATTTTACTAATGGATATTTTCTATTAAAAATATTTGGTACATGTTGTAATTTCCATGATGACAATCCTCCTTGAAGCCAATCAACATCTTTTAGATTGTTTTTAGAGATTAATGGAGTGTTATAACCACTGATCAAAACTTTGCCAGGCCGCTTAGATCCAGTTAGCGTTATATATTTTAAAAAATTAAATTTATCAGCATTATGATACTTAAAGTTAGATTTAATTCCTATTCCAGCAACACTTTCTTCGGCAAGATTCCATTCATTAATCAAATTTTCAATTGCCTTTTTATGAAGATAAAATTTATCATCAAGTTGTAAAATTAATTTAATTTTTTTATTAATTAA
>MDTF01004204.1_pt1 | contig 14877 bp, 19 predicted proteins | sample 811191 | NCBI WGS metagenome assembly MDTF01 (sample SAMN05326649, study PRJNA326480) | marine metagenome | isolation source: seawater | place: Southern Ocean | collected 2011
AGGAAATATAAAAATTATTGGTGCAATACATCAAAAACTATATAATTTTTTTTTTTTGGGATATATGAAATAAATATTGGCCCATGGTGAAGTGGTATCACATCTGTTTTTGGTACAGAGATCCGAGGTTCGAATCCTTGTGGGCCAGCCAAATATGAATAATTTTTTAGATAAATTTTTTTTAAGATCTCATAATCTTGATTATATTGGTCAAAATTTAAGAGATATCACAAACCAAACTCCTGCAAAAAAAGTTTTTGAAGCTATCAATTCATATTCAGAAATTAGTGAAGTTAGGTATGTTGGTGGGTGTATAAGAAAAATTATTAAGAAAGAAACTGTTGATGATATTGATTTAGCAACAAATTTAAAGCCTCAAGAGGTTTGTGATGCTTTAAAAAAAAAAAATATTAATTACTACGAAAGTGGAATTGATCATGGAACAATAACAGCGCTAATTGATAAGCAAAAATATGAGATTACCTCATTAAGAAAAGATGTTTCAACTGATGGCAGACATGCAAAAGTAGAATTTTCTCTAGACTGGAATGAGGATGCAGCTAGAAGAGATTTTTCAATAAATTCAATTTATGCAGATAAAGAAGGGAATTTATTTGACCCTTATAATGGGAAGAAAGATTTAGAAGCAGGCTGTATTAATTTTATAGGAGATGCTGAAAATAGAGTTAAGGAGGATTATTTAAGAATACTAAGATATGTCAGATTTTTTTTAAACTACTCAAATCATAAACATAAGCCTGAAATTATTAAAATAATAAAAAGAAACATTGGTGGTATATCTCAAATATCGCCTGAAAGATTAATAGATGAATTTAAAAAAATAACTAATTCAAAAAATTTTATAAAATTATCTAAAGATGATAATTGTTTTGAGCTTATTGAAATTATTTTTCCTCAATTAAAAAACTTAGAAATCCTAGCAAAATTAAATTTGTACGCACAAGATAATATTTTAAAAATAGATTTTATTTTTTTATTATCGCTTCTGGTTATCGATGGAACAGATAACGTAGAATATTTTTTATATAAATTTAATATATCCAAAAAAGACCAGAAGAGACTAAAAATAATTGATTTCTTTTATAAGAAAAAAATTAATATAAAATTTTTTATAGAAAAGAATCTTGATAAAATATTTTATTTTAATGGTAGACAAGCTATTATTGACATCATCAATTTTAAAATATTTAAATCTAAAAAGATTGAAAAAAAATTAATTAAATTAACCGAACTTTATAAAGATAAAGTAATTCCAACTATGCCAATAGGAGCTAATATTCTTATGACCAAATATAATATTCCAGAAGGTAAAATATTGGGAAAAAAATTAAAAGCGATAGAAGAAAATTGGGTTAAAAATAATTTTCAAATTTCTGATAAAAAAATACAAAAAATTGTTGAAAGTTAGATATATTTAACATCTTTAACTTCAAAATTTTTAACTCCCGCCGGTGTTTTTATTTCAACCAAATCACTTTTATTTTTACCAATTAGTCCTCTGCCAATCGGAGATTGAAAAAAGATTTGTTTTTGTTTTAAATCAGCCTCATCTTTTCCCACAATCTTATAATTAATTTTTTCACCACTATTCAAATCTACTAAAAATACAGTAGATCCAAAAATTACTTTTCCATCGTTACTTAACTTGGTGACATCAATAACATTAGCTCTTGCAATAATGTCACTAATTTCAGTTATTCTACCCTCGTTGTGAGATTGCTCTTCTTTAGCAGCGTGGTATTCAGCATTTTCTTTAAGATCTCCATGAGATCTTGCCTCAGATATCGCAGCAACAATTTTGGGTCGTTTTTTTTCTTTAAGAAAAATTAACTCCTCTTTTAGATTATTTAATCCATTTAATGTAATTGGTTCTTTATCCATTTATTTCCACCTAGCAATTGGAGGTAGTGACATTAAAATTCCCTCAACATTTCCACCTGTTTGTAATCCAAATTTTGTTCCTCTATCATATAGTAAGTTAAACTCTGCATATCGACCTCTTTTAAAATATTGCATTTCTTTATTCTTTAAAGTCCATTTCTTTTTAATCTTTTTTTTAATAATTTCATTAAAAATTATTTGAAATGTAACACCAACATCTCTTACAAATTTGAAGTTATTTTCAAAATTTTCTTTTTTATAATCAAAAAAAATTCCTCCAATACCTCTTGTTTCATTTCTATGTGGTAAATAAAAATATTCATCACACCATTTTTTATATTTTTTATAATAATTTTTATTATGACGATTACACATTGTTTTTAAAGTCGTATGAAAATCCTTCCTTTCTTTGTCATCTTTTTGAGAGGGGGTAATATCCATACCACCACCAAACCAATCTTGTGTGGTACAAATATACCTTGTATTAAAATGCATTGCTGGAATATGAGGATTCTTCATATGCATAACAACTGAAATCCCGGAAGCCCAAAATCTAGGATCTTTATCAGCACCAGGAATATTCTTTTGAAATTTCTTTGGAAATTTTCCATAGACTTTCGAAAAATTTACACCAACTTTTTCAAAAACATTTCCATTTTTAAGAATTTTATATTCCCCACCACCCTCATCTTTAATTTTATTTCTTTTCCAGATAGTTGATTTGAATTTTGACTTTTTTTCAATTTTACCAATATCATTACAAATTGCTTCTTGAAGTAATTTAAACCAATTACTAGCTAAATCTTTTTTAATTTCTAAATCCATATTAAATTAAACCAGTCTGTTTTAAATTTTCTGCTAAAATAATTGCAACAGAGGATGCAATATTAAGTGATCTCATCTTATTTTTCATAGGTATTTTTAAACGATTTTTTATTAATCGATGCACATTTTCTGGCACACCAGCACTTTCACGACCAAATAGTATTGTGTCATTTTTTTCAAATTTAAACTTCGTATAAGATACTGATGCTTTAGTAGTCATCAATATAATTCTTTGATTCTTTTTAGCTTCAAAAAATCTTTCAGAACTTTGATAAAATTCAATTTGGTTTTGATCCATATAGTCCATAACCACTCTTTTAAACCTCTTATCAGTTAAGAGAAAACCACAAGGCTCAATTATTTCTAATTTTGCCCCTAAACATGCACAAGTTCTAATTATTGCTGCTGTATTCTGTGGAATATCAGGCTCATACAATGCAATTTTTGGTTTTAGGTCCATATAATTATGTGTCATTGTTTCAGTGGAAAAAAAACTATTTTCTTATATGAAATCATATATTATTTACTTTTTAACTTAAAAATTACACATGTCAGATAAAAAACCTAAAAGACGAGAGTTTCTGTTTACAGCCTCATATGCAGTCGGTGCAGTCGGTGTTGGTGCAGTGGTTTGGCCACTTGTAGATCAAATGAATCCTGATGCATCAGTTAAAGCATTAGCAAGTACGGAGGTTGACATAAGCGCAGTTGAGCCTGGAAAGTCGATCACTGTATTATGGAGAGGAAAACCAGTTTTTATTAAAAGAAGGACACCAGAAGAGATAGCAGAAGCAAAATCTGTAAAAATGGAAAATCTAAAACATCCAGAAAAAGATGAAGATAGAGCAAAAAATCCTGAATGGCTTGTGATGATTGGAGTTTGTACGCACCTAGGATGTGTACCTTTAAATGATAAAGGAGATTATAATGGGTGGTTTTGTCCGTGTCATGGATCACATTATGATACATCTGGAAGAATAAGAAAAGGTCCAGCACCGCTAAATATGGAAATTCCAAAATATGAATTTATAAAAAACAATACAATTAAAATTGGGTAATAAATAAATTATGAGTGATCACGATTATATTCCTAAATCAAAGTTTGGAAAATGGTTTAACGATAGACTTCCCCTATTATCACTTGCTAGTCATTTAACTGACTACCCAACACCTAAAAATTTAAATTACTGGTGGACTTTTGGTGGGATATTAACCTTTTGTTTAATCACACAAATTGTTACAGGTTTAACTTTAGCAATGCACTACATTGCTCATGCTGATTTAGCTTTTGAGAGTGTTGAGCACATTATGAGGGATGTTAATTATGGGTGGCTTATAAGGTACATTCATGCAAATGGTGCCTCGATGTTTTTCTTAGCAGTTTACATTCATATATTTAGATCTTTATTTTATGGATCCTACAAATCTCCAAGAGAAATAATTTGGATTATTGGAATAATTATTTATCTTTTAATGATGGCAGCTGCATTTATGGGGTATGTGCTTCCTTGGGGGCAAATGAGTTTTTGGGGTGCAACAGTTATTACAAATCTTTTCAGTGCAATACCATTGGTTGGGGAGGGTATTGTTAATTGGTTGTGGGGAGGATATTCTGTAGATAATCCAACTTTAACTAGATTTTTTACATTACATTATTTAATACCTTTTTTAATTTTAGGGTTAGTAGTTCTTCATATTTGGGCATTGCACATTCCTGGAAACAACAACCCCATTGGGATTGATATTAAAAAACCTTCAAAGGATACGGTGCCATTCCATCCCTACATAGTTTTAAAAGATGCCTTTGCACTTTTAATGTTCACGATTGTATTTGCATTTTTTGTGTTTTATTCACCTAACATTTTAGGTCATGCTGATAATTATATTGAAGCAAACCCATTGGTTACACCAGCACATATCGTTCCTGAATGGTACTTACTCCCTTTTTATGCAATTTTAAGATCTATCCCAGACAAATTAATGGGTGTGATTGCAATGCTATCAGCAATTTTAATTTTAGCAGCACTACCATGGCTGGATACTTCAAAAATTAGATCAGCTGTATTTAGACCTTTATATAAGCAATTTTACTGGATACTGGTAGCCGATGTATTAATACTTGGATATGTGGGTGCAATGCCAGCAGAAGGGCTGTATTTGCTAATTGCAAGAGTTGCGACTGGATACTATTTCCTTCATTTTTTATTTATTCTACCAATGTTAGGGTTTAAAGAAAAAACTTTACCAATCCCAATAAGTATCACGGAATCTGTGCTTGGTGGCTCCCCACTGGCTTCAGCTTTAAAAAAAAAAAGAAAGCATAGATTGATCTAGTGAAAAAAATTATTAAAATAAGTTATTTAGTCATTTTACTACTGACAGTAAATAATTTAGTGAACTCTGCAGAAAAAGTTGAACTTTTAAAAACAGATTGGAGTTTCAAAGGTTTATTTGGAAAATTTGACAGAGGATCATTGCAAAGAGGATATCAGGTATATTCAGAAGTTTGTGCGTCATGCCACTCAATGAAGTACGTAAGTTTTAGAAATTTAGCAGAGCCAGGTGGGCCAGAATTTTCTGAAGAGCAAGTTAAAGCAATTGCAGCAAATTTTGAAGTAATAGATGGACCAAACAACGATGGAGAGATGTTTGAAAGACCTGCCAAGCTATCAGACAAGTTTGTTAAACCATATGAAAATGTAAAAGCAGCACAAGCAGCAAATGGAGGAGCATATCCACCAGACATGTCAGTATTAGCAAAAGCAAGAAGTGGTGGAGTTGATTATATCTACTCAATACTTTTGGGCTATGAGGATCCACCAATTGGAGTAACACTTGAAGACGGAGTTCATTACAATAAATACATGTATGGAAATAATATTAAAATGGCAAAACCATTATCTGACAATCTAATAGAGTATAGTGATGGTACTGTTGCTTCAGAAGAGCAAATGGCAAAAGATGTAACAACTTTTTTAATGTGGGCAGCTGAACCTCACCTTGAAAGCAGACATGCAATGGGATTTAAAGCGATTATTTATTTAATAATACTTACTATTTTAGTTTATTTTAGTATGAAAAAAGTTTGGTCACGTATTGAATCTGAAGTTTAATATATCCCCGTCTTTTACAATATAATCTTTTCCTTCTAATCTCATTTTTCCATTAGTTTTTGAATTCACCCATCCTTCATTTTTTATAAAGTCTTCGTAAGCTATTGTTTCCGCTCTAATAAATCCTTTTTCAAAATCTGTGTGAATTTCTCCAGCTGCTTTTGGTGCGGTACAGTTTTTTTGAATGGTCCAAGCTCTAGTCTCTTCTGGTCCAGAAGTGAAATAAGTATCTAGTTCTAAAATATTATATCCCTTTTGAATTAATAAGTTTAAACCAGTTTTTTTTAATCCAATCATTTCCATATAATTTTCCTTTTCAGAATTTTCTAACTGATTTATTTGATTTTCAATATCTGCTGAAACTATTAGGGTATTTTTTTCTTCGAATTTTTGAATAAAAATATCTGTATAGTGATTTCCATTTTGAACACTAGCTTCATCAACATTACAAACAAATATTTTTGGCTTTAAAGATAATAAACCACTCTGGTTTAGTAATTTTTTTTCAAATTGATTATGTAGAATTTTAATATCCTTGGAATTACCTATGCAATCTGAGGCTATTTCTAATATTTTTAATTGCTCCTCATCAATATTCTTTTTATTATTTTTCTCTAATCTTTTTTGAATAGAATCTAAGTCTGCCAACATCATTTCAGTTTCAATAATCTCAAGATCTCTTACTGGGTCTACATCAGGGTTAACATTTTGAATATCATCTGAATCAAAACATCTAATCATGTGTATTATTGCATCCACCTCTCTTATGTGTGAAAGGAATTTATTTCCCAATCCTTCTCCCTTAGATGCTCCTTTTACAAGACCAGCAATATCTACAAATTCAATAGTTGTGTTAATTTTTTTTTTTGATTTTGATATCTCAGTTAATTTATCTAGTCTTTCATCAGGAACTGGAACAACACCTACATTGGGATCTATTGTACAAAAGGGAAAATTTGCTGCCTGAGCTTTGCTCGAATTTGTAAGAGCATTGAATAGGGTTGATTTACCAACATTAGGTAAACCGACAATACCACATTTAAAGCTCATTATTTATTATTTATAGTGCTAGAAAATAAATCTAATTTTTTATCTAAAAGTATTGAAATTGAATCTGTAATATTTTTTGATATTTTATCTAATCCAATAATTTCGTCATCGTCAAAGTTTTGAAGTACATAGTCACCAACTTCTATATTTTCTTTAGGTTTTCCAATCCCAATTCTTATTCTCGTATAATCTTTACCAATAAATTTATCAATAGATTCAATTCCATTATGACCAGCACTAGATCCTCCAAATTTTGCTTTAATTTTTCCAAATTCAATATCCAAGTCATCATGGAAGACCATAACATCCTCAGAATCTATTTTAAAATATTCAATAAGTTCTCTAATGCATATTCCAGAATTATTCATGAATGTCAGTGGTTTGATTGCGTAAACTTTTTGGCTTTCAACATTTCCAGTTGTAAGTAATCCTTTAAATTTTGGCTTTTGCTTTGACAAGCCAAACTTTTTATTTAAAGAGTCAATAATTTTAAAACCAACATTGTGTCTATTATTCTCACTGTCGGGTGTGGGATTACCTAAGCCTACAAATAAAAGCATATATTTTTCGTTAATGAATAGTAATTTTCAACTTTGATTGATTATTTTTTTTCTTCAGAAGCTTTTTTATCGTCACCATCTTTTTTATCACCATCAGCTCCTTCGGCTGCTGGTTTTTCCCCATCAGCTGTATTTTCACCTTCTGCTGCTGCGGCTTCCGTCGGTTTTTCAGGTTCCTTCATGACAGTAGGTGCTGCAAGTGTTGCAATGACAAAATCTCTTCCTTGAATTGTTGGAACAACATCGTTCTCTAAATTTATTGATGAAATTTTAAAACTTTCCCCAATTTCCACTCCATCAAGGTCTATTACAAGATTTTCAGGAATTTTTTCACTTGGGCATCTAAGCTCTACTTTTCGTCTTACTATGTTCAGTACACCACCTCTTTTTAGTCCAGGTGATTTTTCATGGTTAATAAATTGAACAGGAACTTCAATTCTTATTTTAACACCAGGAACCACTCTTAAAAAATCAACATGGATAGGCTCATCTGTAAGTACATGATATTTTATTTCTCGAGGTAAAACGTTTTGTGACTCATTATCAATATTAAGAGTTACAATATTAGATAAAAAATTTTCTTTTTCGATTAATGCTTTCAGTAATTTTTTTGAGATAGACACTTTTTCATTCTGCTTCTCACCACCATAAATAATTGCTGGAACACTTCCATTAATCCTAAGAGAATTTAATTCACCCTTAGTTTTGGTATTTCGAATGTTTGCGTCTAATGAATTCATAAAACAAGGCCTTGTAACTTATGTTATTAAATAACTCAAGGTAATTATTTAAACAAATCTGAAACAGAGGTAGAGTTAGAGATTCTTTTAATGGCCTCTCCCATTAAGCTTGAAATAGGTAAAACCTCTATATTTTTAGCAATTTTGATTTTATCGCTATTATCAATTGTATCGGTAATTACTAAATTTTTTATAACTGAGTTTTTGATATTTTTTACTGCCTCACCACTTAATACACCATGAGTAATGTAGACATAAACTTCTTTAGCACCTCTATCTTTCAAAGCTTTTGCTGCATTTACGATTGTGCCACCAGAATCGATAATATCATCAACAATTATACAAGTTTTGTCTTTAACATTTCCTATGATATTCATTACTTGTGATTGTCCAGGCTTAGGTCTTCTTTTATCTACAATTGCAAGACCAACATTTAACAGTTTACCCAATGCTCTTGCTCTTTCGGTACCACCAACATCTGGTGCTACACAAATCATATTCTTGCTTTTAATTTTCTTTTTTGCATGTCTTGCAAAAATGGGGGTTGCAAATAAATTATCAACTGGAATATCAAAAAATCCCTGAATTTGGCCAGCATGTAAATCTACCGTGACCACTCTATCTGCCCCAGCCTTAGTAATTAAATTTGAAACTAGTTTTGCTGAAATAGAAGTCCTAGGAACTACTTTTCTATCCTGTCTTGCATAACCAAAGTAAGGAATTACAGCTGTTATATTTTTAGCAGAAGATCTTTTCAAAGCGTCAATACAAAGCAAAAGCTCCATCAAATTATCATTAGCAGGTGATGAAACTGATTGGATAATAAAAATACTATTTCCTCTTATATTTTCATTAATTTCAATATAAATTTCCCCATCAGAAAACTTTTTAATACTAGTATTTACTAATTTAGATTTTAAATATTTCGCAATATTTTTGCTAAGAGGTTTATTGCTAGTTCCAGATAATAATTTCATTAAAATACTAATTAATCATAATTATTGAAATATTTCTACCATAATCATTCTGCTGAAGGCTTAAAGCTCTTCTTGCACTAAAAAATTTATTTTTAGCATTAAAAGTATCAATATTAAGTGTTTCTATATTTTTGATTCTGTTACCAATAAGTACTGATCGAACATATTTTGTTAAATTAAAAAATAATTTATTATCTTTATTTATAAAGTATTTATTATTTTTTTTATCTTTATCAAGAAATTTTTTTTTGAAATCCTTTTTTACCTCATAATTGTTTACAGATATTGAAGGACCTATCGCTACAGTAATATTTTCTAATTTACATCCTTTTTTAATCATAAATTTGATAATTTTACTTACTATACCTTTGTAAGCACCTTTCCACCCAGCATGAATGGCCGCTACCATTTTTTTTTTATTATCACAAATCAAGATAGGAGCACAGTCTGCAGTTAAAATTGCAATAGGTAAGTTTTTTTGATTTGTAACTATTGCATCGGCCCTAGGTTTTTTTCTTTTAAATTTGTAATTTTTATCGATATAGATGAATTTACTGCCATGTACTTGATGCAACAAAAAAATATTATTTGAATTTTTACATAATTTCTTTTTAACTATTTCTATATTTTTTTTTTATGTTAGCAGCTTTATCTTTTGATCTAGAACCACAATTTAAACTTGAATATATTTTTTTTGATTTTCCACCAATTTTATTGAAAAACCCATGTTTAATAAATTTGATTTTAGATAATTTTTTCGATGTAATCAGTTTAAAAACCTGTTTTAAATTTATTTTTTTTACTTTTTACAAGCATCACCTTAAATAAATGGCCCATTTGTTTTTGATCTAAAAGTCGTTTAATTCTATAAAATATATCTGCTTTTTTTGAAAATGATAGATTTTTACTTATCATTTCAGCTCTTTGTACTATTCCCATACTAATCAAAAATTTTCTTTGATTAGTGATAACAGTATTAAGGTTATTGAACTTATTAATTAATTTTTTAAAAAAATTAAAGTTTATGTTATGTGTAATGTCTGAGTTACCAATATTTTCTAACACATTAGAAAATTTATGATTAGTTACAGCTTGAAGGGTATCTTTCATTTTGACACTTGAATAACCATAATCAATCATCAGCATACCCCCACTATTTATTTGAATAATTTCACAAATTTTTTTTAAATATTCGAATGTTTCAGGTGAATACTCAATTATTTTTTGATTTTTTGATATTCTATAATCTAGTTCTCTTTCAAGTTTTTTTATATCAAATTCCTGATTAATAAATTTTGCTTTTTTGTAATCTGTTATATTTACATATCTCTCAAACCATTTGTTTTTTTTTTTAAAAAACTGTTTTATTGGGATTGCGTCAAAAAACTCATTAGCTAAAAATATAGTGGGTATAGAATCTATTTTTTCAATATTCTTCAGCCACACAATTTTGCTATGATTAATATTTTTTTTCTGATCACTTATTAATTTCTCACTTTTTTCATGAATAATAATATTACACGATTTGAAAAATTCTGGAAAATTTTTGAAACTATCCATCATTACTTTCATCATTTCACCATTTCCTGCACCCAGCTCTATCAAGTTAAATTTTTTTGGAGAACCTAAATTTTGCCAAAATGTAATGACCCAAATAGCCACCATTTCAGAAAAGAACCTTGAGATGTTAGGAGCTGTAATAAAATCACCCTTTTTACCAAAAGGATTTTTTTTCATATAATAGCCAGAATCTTTGTCGTAAAGTGACCAGCGGATAAATTTATCTAAGGATAAATTAGTAGGCTTGATAATTTTCATTTTTAAAAATAACTAAATAGATACCAATTAAAATAAACAATAAACTAATAATTTGACCCATTGTTAAACTAAATATCAGGTAACCTATTTGCTGATCAGGCATTCTAAAAAATTCAACAAAAAATCTAAAGATCGAATAAAAAATTAAAAATAAACCTGAAATTTTTCCAGGTTTTTTAAAAAATATTTTTTTTCTAAAATATAATAAAATAATAAATAAGATAATACCTTCTAGCAGAGCTTCATATAATTGTGATGGGTGTCGATTCAAATTATCAATTTTAATAAATTTTACAGACCAAGAAACATCAGTAACTACCCCATACAGCTCTGAATTAATAAAATTTGCCAATCTTCCAAAAAAGATTCCAATTGGAGCAACTAATGCAACAATATCCATATACATAAAAGGATTTTGATTATGTTTTTTTGCAAAGATGATACTAGCGACTATGATTCCCATTACAGCACCATGAAAAGACATCCCACCTTCCCAAATTTTCAATATATCAAAGATATTATTGATGTAGTGGTTGAAATTATAAAATATGATATAGCCTAATCTTCCACCAACTATAATTCCTATTATTAAGTAACTAATATAGTCGTCAAATTTTTGACTAATTTCTAAATTTTTAATAAATATTCTTTTACTTAACAGCCATCCTATTAAAATTCCTACTATATAGGCCAAGGAATACCATCTGATCTCAAAAGACAGAACTTGAAATGCAATTGGGTCAAGATTATTAGTGAACATTATTAATAATACTTATAAAGTAAAATCTCTATATGAAAAACTCTAAATTCGTAATTGATAAGCTAGCTAAACTCTTTGAACAAGGCCTGATTTCATCTAAAGACCTTAGCTTTGAACTTTTAAATATTCTTAAATCTAAGAGAGATGAGATAGTTTTTAGAATGAAGCTTACAAGTAAGGAGGAATTTGACGTACTGTCAAAAAGAGTTGAAAATTTAGAAAATAAAATTAAAAAATTAGAGATTAAAAAAAAGAAGAAAACTAAATAGGCAGAACAACTTTAACGCTAAGTCCATCCATTAAGGATTTCTCCAATCTAATATTACCACCATGCGATCTAATTATATCGGAAGCAATGGATAGCCCAAGACCAACACTTGATTTTGAATCTGATCTTCCTTTGTCTATCTTGTAGAAAGGCTTAAATACATTGTTGTACTCTTTTTTTGGAATCCCAGGCCCATCATCATCAATTGTTATAAATAAATTTGTATTTTTTTTATTAAGGCTAATATTAACTTTATTTGCATACTTTAAAGAATTATCAATTAGGTTGATTAAACACCTTTTTACCAAGTTTTTTCTACCATCAATATAAACTCATGGAATTAAATTTTTAGAAATATTTTTATTATTATATTTTTCAATAATTTCCTCCATCAACTCAGATAAATTAAACATCTCATCTTTCTCTAAATATGAAGAGCTTGTGAATTGAAGATATTCATTTAGCATTTTTTCCATCTCATTAATATCGTCAGCCAATTTACCTACTAATTGTTTATCTTTAATAAATGTAATTTGTAATTTCATTCTTGTTAAGGGGGTTCTTAGATCATGACTTATTCCTGATAACATTTCAGTTCTTTGATTAAGATGTCTTTCTATACGTTTTCTCATTTTGTCAAATTCATGTCCAGCCTGTCTAATTTCTAAAGCACCTGATGGCTTGAACTCTTCAATTTTTTCTCCTTTGCCAAATCTCTCTGCGGCACGAGCAAGATTTGTGATAGGTCTTGTTTGATTCTTCAAAAATATTAAAGAGATTATAATCATTATTATTGCGGGCACTGTAATCCACAGAGCAAATATTCTTGCAGTAGAGCTTGTAACTCGATCTTTAGGTACCAAAAATTTAAAATATCCAGTTTGATATTTAATTCTTAAGTCAATTAATTCCTTATAACTTGTAGTATCAAACCAATATTCTTCTGAAATAAAATTTGACTTTAATTCTCTTCGAAGCGTTCTATCAATAGGACTAAACCATCTTTCGTTGTATTTATAATTAAATTCATCAGTTTTAATAAATTCTATATCTAAATCTAAGGATAAAGAAAAAAGATTAGTCAGGTCATTCTTATCAATTTTTTCATTAGCATAGACCTGTATAAAAGTATTAATTTCATTCACAAGCGCTCTAGTCATTCCTTTGTTAGTTTTTATCCAAAGACTATCAAAAAAAACAATCGTTATAACTAGTTGCAAAACTATGATTGGTGCAGCAACAATGATTAGTGCTCTATAAAATAATGTCTTAGGTAAAAGATTTTTAAAAAAATTATTCAATCCAAAGAACATATCCTACCCCCCTAATTGTTTGTAAGAATTTTGGACTTTTTGGATTAATTTCAATTTTTTTTCTTAATCGTGTTATAATTACGTCTACTGATCTTTCCTTATCTAAATTGATTAATCTTCCTATATCTTCCCTTGAAAATATTTTTCCTGGACTGTTAATCATTTTTTCTAAAATAATTTTTTCAGTATTATTAATCTTAAATTCACCATCTTTTTTTAAAATTAAAAGTTTATTAAGATCAATTTTAATATTTTCAAATTGTATTATTCTTTTTTGTTCATTTTTTATGGTTTTATTTAAAATATTCTTAATTCTCAGAATAAGTTCTTTGGGTTCAAATGGTTTTGGCAGATAATCATCCGCACCCACCTCTAATCCTTCCACTCTTTCACTTGCTTCGCCTTTGGCAGTTAATAAAATAATAGGAGTATCTAATTTTAGTTTATGGTCTTGAATAAATTCTAAACCATTTTTTCCAGGCATCATGATATCTAGAATGATTAAATCAAATTTTATAATTTTAACTTTTTCAGAGGCCTTTTCTGCACTATCTGCCGTTGTAACCAAAAAATTATTTTGATTCAAATATTTTTTAACTAAAGACCTTATGCCATCATCATCATCAACAACTAAAATATGTGCAATAAATTTATCCATTAATAATTCTATTCAATACATTGTCAAAATTAATCACTTCCTCAGAACTTGAGTTAAGTAGAGCGCTATAAATTCTTTTTTTTTGTATTTCAAAAATTTCATTGAACATTTTTTTTCCTTTTTCGTTTAAGTAAATATGTTTTACCCTTGTATCTTGACTGTCTTTTTTAAAGATTAAAGTCTCATGTTTAATCAAATCGTTAAGAACTCTATTTAAGCTCTGCTTTGTAATCTTTAACCGTTTTAATAATTCAGAGATTGAGATTCCCTCATATATGGACAATAAGTGAAGGACCTTATGATGTGCCAAGCCAATAGAGTATTTATCCAAAACTTTTTTCGAGTCAGCAAAGCTTTCTCTGTAAATAACAAATAATTTTTCTATTAAAGCTTTTAATTGGGTGTCTTTTAAATATAAAAGTTCTTTCATCACAGGTAAGTTATATTGACATATTACAGATACAAAGATATTTTTCTCAAATAATTTATTTATTTCACATATGATACCCTACGATAAAAGATCTGGTAAAATTTGGTATAATAATGAGCTCGTAGATTGGGCTGATGCCAAGATTCACATTTTAAACCATGGGCTTCATTATGCAAGTTGTGTTTTTGAAGGTGAAAGAGTCTATGATGGCTCAATATTTAAACTAGAGGAGCATACTACAAGGCTTTTCTATTCAGCTAAAAGAATGGGAATTAAAATTCCATATTCAGAAGCAGAAATAAATAATGCATGTAATGAAATTATTTTAGTTCAAAATATTAAAGATGGCTATGTAAGACCAATGGCCTGGAGAGGCAGTGAGATGATGGCAATTTCTGCACAACAAACAAAAATTCATGTTGCTGTGGCAACTTGGGATTGGGGCTCATATTTTGATCCAAAA
>MDTF01006937.1_pt1 | contig 14877 bp, 11 predicted proteins | sample 811191 | NCBI WGS metagenome assembly MDTF01 (sample SAMN05326649, study PRJNA326480) | marine metagenome | isolation source: seawater | place: Southern Ocean | collected 2011
AAAATCATAACTACTATTAATGAAAATTGAATTAGCAAAAACTGAAGTTATACATTTTGTGGGTATAGGTGGAATTGGGATGAGTGGCCTCTCATTAATAATGAAAGGTATGGGTTTTAATGTTCAAGGTAGTGATATTTCTAACAATAAAAATATTGATAGATTAAAAAAAAATAAAATTAATATTTCAATTAAACATTCGAAAAAAAATATACAAAAAGCTACAATTTTAGTTATTTCTTCTGCAATAAAAAAAAATAACCCAGAGGTAATTCAAGCAAAAATAAAACAACTTCCAATTTACAGAAGAGGTGAAATGTTGGCTCATATAGTTTCTTTGACTAAGAATATTGTAGTGACAGGGTCTCATGGAAAAACAACAACAACATCTTTGCTAGCAGCAATCTTTTCTAAAACAAATTTAGATCCAACAATAATTAATGGGGGTGTACTTAATTCTTTAAAAAATTCAGCAAAACTGGGAAAAAGTGATTGGTGTATATTAGAAGCAGATGAGTCAGATGGAAGCTTCATACACGTCCCACCAACATATTCAATTATAACAAATATTGATAGAGAACATATGGATTTTTATAAGTCTTTAAATGATCTCAAAAATTTATTTATAAAATTCATCAATAAAGTTCCATCATTTGGAAAATCATTTATCTGTATTGATGATAAAAATAATGTTGAACTTTTAAAAAAACTAAAGATAAAAAATTATTATACATATGGGACTAATCCAAAATCTCAATTTCATATTAAGAAAATAAAACAATTAAAAGAATTTTCTCAATTCAATTTATCAATCAAATTACCTGGAAAAAAGAATATAGTAATTAATAAAATTAAGATTCCTCTTCTAGGAACTCATAACATAAGAAATTCAACAGCTGCTGCAGCAGTAGCTTCGACAATTGGAATATCAGGTGCAATAATTAAAAGAGGGCTAAAAGAATTCAAGGGTGTTCAAAGAAGATTTAACAAAATATTTACATATCGAGAAACCAGCTTCTATGATGATTATGCTCATCACCCAACTGAAATTAAAGAAGTTTTAAATGGTGTAAGTGCAGTTTATAAAAAACATCAAATTATATGTGTATTTCAGCCTCACAGAATATCGAGACTAAAAGATCTTAGAAAAGAATTTAGTCTCTCATTTAAAAAAGCAGATGTGGTAATTTTATGTCCAGTATATGCCGCTGGGGAGAAAATAAAATTAGGATTTGATTATAGTGATTTTGCAAAAGAAATTATTAAAAATTCAAATGTTAAATTATTTTTAGTTAATAACCAATACGAATTAGCTAAATTTATTAAAGGTAATATTTATGGAAAAGAGATTGTAATTGGTATGGGAGCTGGATCAATATCTGCCTGGATGAGAGAATTACCAAAATTAATATAATGTTAGTTGAAGAAATCAAAAAATTTTCTGTTCAAATTACCAGTACATTTTACTTTGACTATGATCTGAAAAAAAGTAATTGGTTTAATATTGGCGGAAAGACAAAGGTTTTTTTTAAGCCAGAATCACTTTCAGATTTGATATTATTCCTTAAAAATTTTGGAACAAAAGAAAATATATATATTCTAGGTGCGGGATCTAACACCTTAATTGATGACAATATGTTTGATGGAGTTGTAATTAAATTAGGAAAAAATTTTTCAAATATCTCTTTATTACCAAGTAATATTATTGTGGCGGGAAGTGCTTGTTCAGATAAAAAACTTTCAGATTTTGCTCTAGATAATGAAATATCTGGTTTAGAATTTTTAGCTTGTATCCCAGGAACTATCGGTGGTGGGTTAAAAATGAATGCTGGTTGTTTTAATAGAGAGTTTAAGGATATACTGGTATCTATTCAAGCAATTGACAAGTTGGGCAGAGTCATCACAATTCCTGTAAATAAAGTTTTATTTGAATATAGAAACAACGATTTATCTGAAGAATTAATTTTTTTAAGTGCATCTTTTAAAGGTAAAAAAGATGAGAAGGGTAAGATTGAGAAGCAAATGCATGATTTAAAAGATCTCAAGGATAGGAATCAGCCTACTAAAATTAAAACAAGTGGAAGCACATTTAAAAATCCAATCAATCAAACAGAAAAAAAAGTCTGGGAATTGATCAAAGAGTCAGTACCACTCGATACAAGTTTTGGGGAAGCTTATATTTCTGACAAACATTGTAATTTCTTTGTAAATAAGGGTAACGCTAGTTTTAACGATATGAATAAATTGATAGAGTTTGTTAGAGATAGTGTAGAAAAAAAAACAGGAATTAAACTAGAAAGAGAAATTAAAATATTAAGATAGTTATGAAAAAAAAAATTTTAGTTCTTTGTGGTGGAATATCTAAAGAAAGATTAATAAGTTTAGAAACAGGAAGAGAGGTAGTAAAAGAGTTAAAAAATAATAAATACAAAGCGATTACTTGTGAACCAGATAATAATTTAATAAAAAATATAAAAGTTTATAAACCAAATATAATATTTAATGCTTTACATGGTCAATTTGGTGAAGATGGTTATATACAAACAATTTTAGAAACCCAAAAAATTCCCTACACACACTCTGGTGTTATTGCATCCTCAATTGCAATGGACAAAGTAGTTTCAAAAAAAATTTTTTTACAAAAAAATATATTAACACCAAAGTATATTAAGTTTATCTATGAAAAAGATGATGGAAGTATTATTAAAAAAATTGAAAGGAGTATAAAATTTCCAGTTGTCATTAAACCTATCAATGAAGGCTCTAGTGTACATGTTTATATTTGCAGTAAAAAAAATATTTTAAAAAATTTGAAAATGTTAAGAGTTTATAAAGAAATTTTAATTGAAGAATTTATTGCTGGTAGAGAAATACAAGTAGCAATAATGGGTAAAAAGAAATTAGGAACAATTGAATTAAAACCAAAAAGAAAATTTTATGATTATGAAGCAAAATATAATCCAAAAGCAAATACTGAGCACATAATACCGGTTAACTTAAGTAAAAATAATTTAAAAAAAGTTGAGGATATTGCTCTAAATGCCCACAGAGTAATTGGGTGCAAAGGTGTAACTAGATCTGATTTTAAATTTTATAAAGGTAAATTTTACTTATTAGAAATAAATACTCAACCAGGTATGACGAAATTATCATTAGTTCCTGAAATTGCAGCTTTCGTAGGCATGAGTTTTATAAAATTAATTGAATGGATTTTAAAAGATGCGTCAATTAATAGATAAAAAAAATAAGATTATAATATATTTGATATTTTTATTGGTATTGAGCACTATCACTAACAAAACCTTAGAAATACAAAAAAAATATTCTTCAAATGTTATTAAAATCAACGTATCAGGGCTGTCGAGTCTTCATAATTTAAAAATAGTAAACTTATTAAATGACATGACTTATAAGAATATTTTTTTTATTAGTAGCAAGGAAATTGATAAAATTATTTATACAGATACGTCAATTGAGCAGTATTATGTTAAAAAAATTTACCCCAGAAAACTCAATATAGAGATCAAGCCAGCAAAATTTATTGCAAAAATCTCGTCTCAAGATTATTTGTTTGTTGGGTCAAATGGTAAGCTTATAAACAGTAAAACTGTTAAAAAAGTTTTACCATTATTATCTGGAGAATTTAATTCTGAAGAATTTATTGAATTTAAAAAAATTATCGACAAATCAAAATTTAATTTTTCAGATTTAAAATCTATAATTTTTTATCCCTCTAAAAGATGGAATATTTTAACAACAAATGATATTTTAATTAAACTACCTGAACGAAATTTATTAGAATCTTTAAAAGTGGCTACCAAAATTATAAATGATTATCGATTTAAAGAAAATAAAGTTATTGATCTAAGAATTTCTAGAAATATTATTATGCAAAATGAATAATAAAAATTATCAAGTATATTTTGACTGTGGCTCATCCAAAATAAGAGCAGCAGCATGTGATAACAATAATTCAAAAAATAATTTTCAATACGAAGGGGAAATTTTTTTTGATAAATCAAAAATAAAATTTGAAATTCAAAAAATCGTTTCTCTTTTAGAAAAAAAAAATAAAGAATACTTAAACGAGATAAATTTAATGATAGATAGTTCAGATATGCTTTCAATTGGTATTTCTGTAAGTGGAAAACTTGATGGATCAGAATTAAAAAAAGAAGATGTCCAATTTTTAGTTCAAGACGCTAATCAACAGATTTTAAAAAATTACACGAACCAGAACATAACTCATATAATTATTAATAACTATAAAGTTGATAATGTTGATTATGACTTTTTACCTAACAATTTAATATGTAATTTAATATCAATCGACATTCTTTTTATATGCATACCAAAAAAAACAATAGAATACTTTAAAACACAGTTTCTAGAATTAGATATTTCTATTAATCAAATTTTTTGTTCAAGTTATGCTAAATCTGTAAATTATAAAGATAACTTTTCTTCAATAAACGATATATCATTTATTGATATTGGTTTCAATAAAACCTCAGTAACATGTTTTAATAAAAATAAGATTATTTTTTTGGATGTGTTACCTATTGGAGGAAATCATATTACTAAAGATATCTCCAAAGTTTTAAAAATTAATTTAAAAGAAGCTGAAAAAGCCAAATTATATTTTGATGATAATCAAAATTTCTTGAATGATAAAAAAATATCTCTCGAATTAATTCAAAAAATAATATTTGCAAGAATAGAAGAAATATTAGAATTATGTGCTAAATCCATTGAACTTAACCTAAAAATTACCAAGCAAAGTAAACGCAAAATGGTTTTGATGGGTGAAGGTTCAAAAATACTAGATAATAGATTTAAAGAAAAAATTTCTTTTTTACATGATGTTGATTTGTTAGATGAGACAGTAAAAGATATTTTTGATTGTGCCTTAAATTTATACAATGGAATTAATAAACAAGAGGTTGTATTGATACCAAAAAAATCAATAAAAGAGGGTTTTTTTGAGAAACTTTTTCATTTATTTAGATGAGATAGTATTTTACTGTAATATTTCTTGTTTTCATTAATTAACCAACAAAATTTATAAGCATCTTAATGTCTGTTTTAAATCAAAAAACTATTAAAAAAATTATAGAACTCCAAGGTATAGGTCTGCATAGTGGCTTAAAGGCAAATTTAGTAATTAGACCAGCTGAACCAAACACAGGAATAATTTTTAAAAGAATAGATATTAAAAATAATAATATCGTTATCCCTAATATTTTTAACGTTAGTAGTGCAGTTTTTTGCACAACAATATCAAACGAATATAATGTAAAAATTTCCACTATAGAACATTTGATGGGAGCTTTATATGGAATGGGTATTGATAATGCAATTGTTGAAATTGACAAAGAAGAAGTTCCAATTTTAGATGGATCTGCAAAACTTTTTGTTGAAGCGATATTAAGAGTCGGAATTGAAAGTAGTGATGCACCAATAAAAGTAATTAAGATAGAAAAAAAAATAGAATTTCAAGATGGAAAAAAAACAATTTCAATTGAGCCTAGTAAAATTAGTTTAGATATTGATTTTGAACTTAAATATGACAACCAATTAATTGGAAGCCAAAGAAATTTAATTAGAGTATATGAGTCTGATCTGACTGATATTTATAATTCTAGAACATTTTGTCTTTTTGAAGATGTAGAGAAACTAAAAGATATGGGTCTTGCTAAAGGAGGCAGTTTAAAAAATGCAGTTGTTGTAAAAGATAAAGAGGTTCTAAATGAGGAAGGCCTTAGAAATACAAAAGAATTTGTAAATCATAAGATTTTAGATTGTATGGGTGACCTTTACTTAACAGGATATAAAATAATTGGAAAATTAATTTGTTCTCAAGGCGGACATAAATTAACAAATCAGTTGCTTAGAAAAGCTTTTCAAAACGATGAAAATTTTTCGTTAATGGAGATAAAAGAAAAACACTTACCACATGCCTTTATTAATAAAGGTCATCTAAAATCTATAGCTTAAAAATTAGAGTTTTATTCATAATCTGTTAGAATAAAAAAAATGATATTTAAATTTAAAATTATATTAATATTAACATTATTGGCAATTGTTTCTTCGTGTGGAGATAAGAATATTAAAACATCTGAAATTTTAGAAGATGACATGGAGCTTCAAATGGCTAATGCTTACAAAGAAGGACTTTTTGAATTAGAAAGTGGAGATATTATTTTAGCTGCAAAAAAATTTAATGAGGCAGAGCTTCTTTTCCCTCAGTCACCTTGGGCTGCAAAATCAGCACTCATGGCAGCATACGCTTATTATACCCAGGATTATTATAGTGATTCAATTTATGAACTTGAAAGATTTATTAAAACCTACCCGAAACATTCTGATATACCCTACGCTCATTTTCTTTTAGGAATGTGTTTTTATGAACAAATTATTGATGAAAAAAAGGATTTAAAATCTATTTTAGATGCAAAAAAGAAATTTGAACTGATAATTAAAGAGTACCCCTCCACAGAATTTGCTTTGGATTCAAAATTCAAGATTGATTTGGTTAATGAAGTGCTTGCATCTAAAGAAATGTATATTGGTAAATATTATTTAAAAAGAAAGAAATGGATACCAGCAATAAATAGATTTAAGAGAGTGATTGATCAATATGGTACTACAATTTATGTTGAAGAAGCTCTACATAGGCTAGTCGAAACTCATTATCATATAGGTTTAGTTGAAGAATCTAAAAAGTATGCCAGTACACTTGGCTATAATTATCAGTCTTCAGATTGGTATAAAAATACATATAAAATATTTAACAAAGAATACAAAGATGCAATAAAAGAAATTAAAGAAGATAAGAAAGAAAAAAAGGGAATTATTAAAAAATTTAAGGGTTTATTTGAGTAAAATGAACAATGATGACAAAAAAAAAGATTACTTAACTAAAATAAAATTAATCAAAAAACACAATAAGTATTATCATGAAAAAGATAGACCAATTATATCTGATCAAGCATTTGATTTATTGAAAAAAGAAATAGTAGACTTAGAAGATAAATATGATTTTCTAAGAAATAATGAATCTCCCACTAAAACTGTAGGTTTCAAGCCTTCAAAAAATTTCAAAAAAGTAAAGCATAAAGTTCCCATGCTTTCTTTAGGTAATGCTTTTAATGAGGCAGATTTAATAAATTTTGAAAAAAAAATAAGAAATTTTTTAAGTTTGAAAAATTCGAGTATTATTGAATATAGTGTAGAGCCTAAGATAGATGGAATTTCAGCATCATTAATTTATCATAATGGAAAATTTGTTAAAGGGCTTTCTCGAGGAGATGGCAACGAAGGAGAGGACATAACTGAAAATTTAAAAACTATAAAAGATATACCAGCCTTAATAACTGAAAAAAGTTTTCCAGAAGAAATTGATATAAGAGGTGAAGTTTTTATTGAAAATGATGACTTTAAAAAAATAAATGATAAATTTGCAAATCCTAGAAATGCCGCCTCCGGATCATTAAGACAAAAGGACTCATCAGTTACAAATAAAATTCCACTTAAATTTATTGCTTACACGTATGGATATGTAAACAAAATGAATATAGACGATCAGACAAGTTTATTAATGAGACTCAAGTTATGGGGTTTTAAAACAAATCGATTTAATAAAAAAATAAATAATGTTAAAAAATTAATTTTGAACCATAAAAACTTGGAAGAAAAGAGAAAAGAAATACCCTTCGATATAGATGGAGTTGTTTATAAGGTTAATAGTTTTGATCTACAAAAACGATTAGGCTTTGCAGCTAATGCACCACGATGGGCTATAGCTCATAAATTTTCTGCAAATAGTTCAGTCTCTGAGATATTGAATATTGAAATACAAGTAGGTAGAACTGGCGCACTTACACCGGTTGCAAAAATTAAACCAGTCAATATTGGTGGGGTAATAGTTTCTAATGCAACGTTACATAATGAAGATGAAATAGCACGAAAAGATATAAGAATCGGGGATATTGTAACAGTAGAAAGAGCAGGTGATGTAATTCCACATGTAATTTCTGTAGATCTTAAAAAAAGAGAAATAAACTCTACAAAATTTATTTTTCCATTGAGATGTCCGTCTTGTGGTAGCAAAACAGTAAAAGATTTTAACGAAACGACAAAAAAACAAGACGCTGTAAGAAGATGTACCAATGAGGGCTATGAGTGTGAAAAAATTGCTATAGAAAAAATCAAACATTTTGTTTCGAAAGAAGCTTTAAATATAGATGGATTAGGTAAAAAAATTATAGAGAATTTTTGGAATTTAAGATTAATAAATTTACCACAAGATATTTTTAATTTAGATTATAATGAAATAGAAAAGTTAGAAGGTTGGGGAAAATTGTCTGCAACTAATTTAAGATTTTCAATAAATCAAAAAAAACAAATTTCTTTGGAAAGATTTATCTATTCATTAGGCATAAGACACATAGGACAAGAAAATGCAAAATTAATAGGCAGACATTTAAAATCGATAATAAATTTTGTGAAATTATCCGAAAATAAAAATATTGATAATTTAACAGATATTGATGGAATTGGTCCAACTCAAGTTCAATCAATCAAAAATTTTTTTTTAAACAAAACTAATTTAAATGTTGTATTTGAATTAAATGAAATTCTTTCAATAGTAAATGTAATTCCAATAAATAATGAAGGATTATTGCAAAATAAAACTTTTATGCTGACTGGAAAGTTAAGCGGAATTAGTCGTGCCGAAGCTAAATCATTAATTGAAAAAAACTCAGGTAAAATTATTAATAATGTTAATAAGAAGTTGGATTATTTAATTACTGGTGAAAAACCAACACTTAAAAAGATCATTACAGCCAAAGAGTTAGGTATCAAAGTTATAAATCAACCAGAGTGGATTAAAATGCTAAATAAGACTAGCTAACCACTGTCTTTCTTTTCTATTTAAGAGGTCTGAATATTCTGCATAAATACTTAAATGATATTTAAATAAATAATCTTTTTCAATTTTATTTAATAAATTGTAGTTAATTAAATCTTTATCAATTGGGGCTAGAGTAAGGTTTTCAAAATATAAACGATTATTTTTTTTTTTAACATAAAGTAAGTTTTCAATTCTAATTCCAAATTCGTTTTTTTTATAAAATCCAGGTTCATTACTTAAAACCATGCCTTTTTCAATTTTTATAGAATTGTATTTTGAAATGGATTGGGGTCCTTCATGCACATTTAAAAAAAAACCAACCCCATGACCGGTACCATGAGCGTAATCTAATCCATCTTTTTTCAAAAATTTTCTTGCTCTAATATCAATTCTTTTTCCAGTATTATCTTTATTTAGGTTTGTGAGCTTAACTGCAATATGGCCTTTTAGAACTTTGGTAAAGGTGTCTTTTATGTATTGTTTTGGTTTGGTAAAACATATTGTTCTAGTTACGTCTGTGGTTCCATATTGATATTGACCACCTGAATCACATAAAAAAATATCATTCAGATTAATTTTTTTTGTATTTTTTTTTGTAGCTCTATAATGAACAATTGCTCCATTTGAGCCAGCTCCAGCTATTGTATTGAAACTAGGGTATAAATAACTTTTATTCATTTTTCTGAATTTTTCTAATTTATTTTGTGCATCAAATTCAGTTATATTTTTATTATTAATATTTTTAATCCAGTAAATAAATTTTGTTAATGCCAGACCATCTTTTTTATGAGCATCAATCATGTGGTTAATTTCAGAAGAATTTTTTATCGATTTTAACCTATAAATAGGATCTTTTTCGTTAAAAATTTTAAATTGGGATCTTATAATTTTTTCAGCAAAAACAGAACATGACTGATTGTCAATTATAAAATTAGAACCTTTTAGGCTGTTTATTATTTCTTTAAATTTATGAAAATCAATTACCTGATTTTTTATTAATTTTTTATCTTTGTTAATTTTCTGAATATTTTTTTTTTTTGTGATTAATAGTAATGTTTTATTTTTACCAATAATCAACCGTGAATTTGGTATTGGACTTGTCGGGTTGTCAAATCCCCTAATATTTAATAGCCAAGCTACATTTTCAGGGGCGCTGATAAACATGTAATCCACTTTATTTAATTTCAGAAAAGTTCTAATTTTTTTAATTTTTGATTTGTGACTTTCACCAGTTATATTTTTTGATAAAGAAAAAAATGGTCTAGTTTTTTTAGTTTTATTTTTATATATTTTATCGATTAAGTTTTCATCAATTGAAACTAACGTAATATTATTTGAGAAATAGTGCTTAAGTTTATTTGATGTAAATAAATGTGGATCAAAACCCAATTTGCAGTTTTTAATTATTGTATGTGGTAATTTTTTATCAATTTCAATAATTTTGAAATTTTTACCTGACTCATTTTGTGCTTGAATTGTATATCTTCCATCAACAAACAAGAGATTATTTTTTTTAAGGATAATAGCCAGACCAGCCGAACCTGTAAAATTAGAAATATTTTTTAAACGATCATTTTCTGCATATTCAGAAAAATATTCATCATTTTTGGGAATAATATATCCATCAATGTCTAAATCTTTAAATTTTTTTTTTAATATTGCTATTCTATTTGAAATCATTTTATTCTTTTTTGATATCTAATCCATCCTGGGCTTCTGGTTCCACTATCTACTTCAAAATCTTGATTAAAGTCAAAATCATCACTATCATCTTTGGTATCATCAAAAAATGAATTTTTTTCTAAAAATTTTTCTGGCAACTCCTCTATAAATCTAGACGCCATGCTATCGATCCAATTTCCTTGATAAAACCTATTCATAGCGAATGATATTAGGGCTTTTTTTTTGGCTCTTGTTATACCAACATATGCTAGCCTTCTTTCTTCCTCTAGTCCATTTTGTCCTTTTTCCTCAATTGACTTTTGATGAGGGAACAGACCTTCCTCCCAGCCTGGAAGAAAAACAACGTCAAATTCAAGGCCTTTTGAACCATGCATTGTCATCATATTAATTTTTTCGCCATCCCAGTCTTGATCAATTGCTGTTGCCAAAGCTACATGTTCTAAAAAACTTTCTAAATTATCAAATTCTTTCATAGCACTCAAAAGTTCTTTAATATTTTCTAGTCTACTCTCATTATCAATATCTTTCTTAATTTTTAGCATTGCCGAGTATCCAGATTCATCCAAAACTAACTGAAGTAATTTCACATGATTGATTTTTTTTAAATTTATATCATTTCTCCACTTATCCATTAGAAATAAAAAAGAGTTAAGGCCCATTTTTGTTTTTGGTTTAATTAAATTTTGTTCTATTAATTTTTTTGATGCAATCTCTAAGCTTACAGAATTTTTGTTTGAAAATTCATGTATTAATTTTATAGTACTTTCACCTATAGATCTTTTGGGGTTATTTACTATTCTACTAAAAGCCAAATCATCTTTAGGCTGATGAATCAATCTTAAATAACCAACACAATCTTTGATTTCTGCTCTTTCATAGAATTTAGTACCTCCTAAAATTCTATAAGGTATTCCAATTTTTAAAAAACGTTCTTCAAACTCTCTGGTTTGAAAAATGGCCCTAACTAAAATTGCAATGTTATTAAAAGAATATTTATTTTTTAATTTTTTTTCAATTTCATCGGCAATGCCTATTGCTTCATCTTTTCCATTTTTAAAACAATTGAGTTTAACTAAATCACCCTCTTCCATCGTAGTTTTTAAAGTCTTACCAACTCTATTTTGATTGTTAGATATAAGGCTTGATGCAACTGATAAGATATTTTGAGATGATCTATAGTTTTGTTCTAGTCGTATTACTTTTGAGCCTTGATAAACTTGATCAAATTCTAGAAAGTTTTTAATTTCTGCTCCACGCCAACTATAGATAGATTGATCATCATCCCCTACACAGCATAAATTTTTATGTTTTTCTGATAATAGATTTAACCATCGACTTTGAATATAGTTTGTGTCTTGATACTCATCTACCAATATATATTTAAAATTATTAGAATAAATTTCTCTTATACCTAAGTTTTTTTCTAAAATTTTAACAACATGTAAAATTAAATCCCCAAAATCACATGCGTTTAGGTCTAATAATTTTTGTTGATAAATTTTATATAGTGGAAGTACTGTTTTTTCATATATATCATTTTTATTAACAATTACTTCATTAGGATAAAACCCTTTGTTTTTCCATCTGTCAATAATAGACAATATATATTTAGGAGCTAATTGTTTGATATCTATATTTTCAGCCTTACATATATTTTTAATTAATCGAACTTGGTCGTCAGTATCTATGATTGTAAAATTAGATGTTAATCCTGCAGCAGGTGCATGTTTTCTTAAAAGTTTGGCACAAATAGAATGAAAAGTTCCAAGCCAAGATAGACCGATAGCTTCCGAATCAAGTATAGCGCTAACTCTATTTTGCATTTCTTTGGCAGCTTTATTGGTAAAAGTGACTGATAGTATCTGATTAGGGAATGCCTTTTTTTCATTAATAATATGAGCAATTCTTGACGTCAAAACTTTAGTTTTGCCAGATCCAGCACCTGCTACAATAAGTAGTGGACCATCAAGGTATAAAACAGCCTCTTTCTGTGCTTCATTTAAATTTTTTAAATATTCATAGTTTATCATTTTTAATTTTTCATTATAAGCTTATTAAATCTCTATGTTAAATTTGAAACAAAATTATACAAAATTTGTAAAACATTTAGTTTATCTACTAAAAAAGACATTATTTAAACATAAGAATAAAACAAATAATATTTTTTTTACCAAGCTTAAAATTAGTAATTTTAATAAATATACAATCGCTATAGTTTCTATATTATTTTTTTACTTATTTTATTTATCAATTCCAACAGTATATGACAAGTCATGGGTTCAAGTCACGATTGAAAAAAAATTAATAGAAGAATTTAAAATAAATTTTAGTACATCTTCTCAAATTTCTTATGACATTTTACCATCTCCTCATTTCAAGATAAAAAATGTCAAAATTTTTGATGATGACCTTGAGCAACCAAAGCAATTAGCTGAAATTAAGCAATTAAAAATATTTATTGATCAAAATAATTTTTTTAATAAAGAAAAATTAAACATCAATGAAATATTACTTGAAAATACAAATTTTTCATTTGGTAAAAAAAATTCAAATTTTTTGAATAAATTTGTTAATACAAAATTCTCAAAAAAAAAAATTAAGATAACCAAAAGCAGTATTTTCTATAAGAATAATAATAATGAAACAATAGCTATAATTAAAATACCAAGAGTAACTATATTTCATGATGATACAAATGTTTTAAATTTATTGAATTTAAAGGGAGAAGTTTTTAATATACCTTTTGATTTTGATATAAAAAAAAATTTTTTATTATCTGAATCTAAAGAGACAAATTTTACCGCAAAAAAAATTAAATTAGATATTTTTAATAGATCATTAAAAAACTCAAATGATTCTTTTATAGGTTCAAATGTAATATCAATTTTAAATTTGAAACTTAATACCCACTACACTTTATCAAAAAACTTAATTATGTTTAAATCTAAAAAATCTAAAATGAATAACTCTATTCTCAATTATAATGGAAAATTTTCTTTAAAACCATTTGACCTAAGTCTAGATATGAATATAGATGATTATAAATTATTTGAATTGCTTAGCTCAAATTCAATATTTTTTGAATTTATCCGAACCAATTTATTATTTAATGAAAATATAAGTGCAAATATTTCTATTGCAGGTCTTTCTGATGGTAGTAATATTTTGAGCTCTAGCACATTTTTTTTTAATATAGTTAATGGAACAATTAACTTTGATAAAACAAAATTGATTAATGACAAAATCGGATTAATGGAGGTTATTAATAGTAACCTTCTCTTTGAAGATGGTAAATTAATTATGAAAAGTGAAATTTTGATTGATATCAAAAATTTAGACAATTTATTCAGATTTACCCAGACACCTAAGAGATCAAGAAAAATAATTAAAAATATAATTGTTAATTTTGACTATGATTTTTTAACAGAGGAAATAGAATTCAACAGCATTAAAATAGATGGATCTGAAGTTAACGACAAAGTTATGAGTATAGTTGAGGATTTTAGTGAAATTAAAGAAATTAATTTGAATAAAAGTAGACGGGCTCTTAATAATTTATTTTCAGTTTACGATGGATAAATCATTTTACTAGGATTAACTATCTGGTCATAATCTTTTTCGTTAACAAGTCCAGTTTTTAGCGTTTCAAACTTCAAAGTAGTATTATTTTTTAAAGCTCTTTTTGCAATTTTTGCAGCATTGTCATAACCAATATGTGGTGCCAATGCAGTAACTAGCATTAAAGAATTATCTAAATGCTCTTTAATTTTTTTTTTGTTGGCCTTAATTCCTTTTACACAGTAAATAGCAAAATTTTTTGTACTATCAGCAATCAAATCTATAGATTGTAATACATTGTGAGCAATCATTGGTTTAAAAACATTAAGTTCAAAATGACCATGTGATCCGGCTAAGGTAATTCCAGTATGATTACCAATAACCTTAACACAAACCATGGTGACAGCTTCACACTGTGTTGGATTAACTTTCCCAGGCATAATGGAAGATCCAGGTTCATTCTCTGGTAATATTAGTTCACCATAACCAGCTCTTGGCCCAGAACCTAAAAATCTTATATCATTAGAAATTTTCATTAATGCAACAGCACATGTGTTTAAAGTACCTGAGAAATTTACAATAGAGTCGTGAGCTGCTAATTCTGCAAATTTATTTTGTGCAGGTTTAAAGGGAAGTTTTGTAAATTTAGCTATTTCCTTTACAATCTTTTTGTCAAAACCCTTTTTAGAATTTAATCCAGTTCCAACTGCTGTCCCACC
>MDTF01002787.1_pt1 | contig 14868 bp, 10 predicted proteins | sample 811191 | NCBI WGS metagenome assembly MDTF01 (sample SAMN05326649, study PRJNA326480) | marine metagenome | isolation source: seawater | place: Southern Ocean | collected 2011
AGATCTAATAAATTTTTTAATATTGGAAAAATTTTAGTTAATATTTCAATAATAAAATCTATTGCAATTATTAAAAGATCTGCAGCATTAGTTCATTTTAAAGAAAAGCAAATTGAAAAAAAAATAACTACCGCAATAGTAAGGGCCTCAGATGAAGTAATTAGAGGAAAGCTTGACGATAATTTTCCCTTAAAAGTGTGGCAGACAGGTTCTGGTACTCAGACTAACATGAATGTTAATGAAGTGATTGCTAATAGAGCAATTGAGATAATGGGTGGAAAAAAGGGCACAAAAAAACCAGTACACCCAAATGACCATGTAAATAAATCTCAATCTACAAATGATGTTTTCCCAACTTCTATGCATATATCTGTAGCTCAAGAAACTATTAACAAACTTTTACCTAGCTTAAAAATATTAGAAAAAGAATTAAATAAAAAATCCAAAGAATTTAAAAGTATTATTAAAGTTGGAAGAACTCATTTACAAGATGCTACTCCATTATCTCTTGGTCAAGAATTTTCTGGATATCAAGTTCAATTAAAAAAATGTATCTATAGAATAGAGCATGCACTTAAAGAAATATATTTTCTTGCACAGGGTGGTACTGCGGTTGGAACTGGGATTAATTCAAAAAAAGGTTTTGACAAAAAAATTGTTAAAGAAATTGCAAAATACACTGGACTTCCTTTTAAACCAGCGCTGAATAAGTTTGCAGAATTAGCAGCCCACGACTCTATTGTAAATTTTTCAGGGACATTAAATACATGTGCTGTAGCTCTAATGAAAATCTCAAATGATATAAGATTCTTGGGCTCGGGTCCTAGAGCAGGATATGGTGAGCTAATATTACCTGAAAATGAACCAGGATCTTCTATTATGCCAGGAAAAGTTAATCCAACACAATGCGAAGCTGTAACTATGGTTTGTGTTAAAGTAATAGGTAATCATACTGGAATTACCATAGCAGGATCACATGGACATTTTGAACTTAATGTATTCAAACCAATGATCGCTCATAATATACTTCAGTCAATAGATCTCATCGCAGATAGTACAAGAAATTTTGCAAAATTTTGCATTAAAGGAATTAAAGCAAATAAAAAAAAGATAAAAGAACACTTAGATAACTCTTTGATGTTGGTTACTGCTTTGGCTCCACATATTGGCTACGACAATGCTGCCAAAATTGCAAAAACTGCATTAAAAAATAATACTACATTAAAGTATGAAACTCTTAAAACAGGACTTATTAAAGAAAAAGATTACGAACAGATTGTAGATCCTAGAAAAATGATTTATCCCTCATAAGATGAAAATAATTTATTTACTATGCCCCTACTCCTAATTAAATTATTGCTTACATCATCATTAAATTCTTCAATAATTGCTAACATTGCATCACTACTTTTCTCATCATCTATTTCGAGATTTTTAAATTCTATTTGGTTTGATAAAAAGTCATAGTCCAATTTAATAAATATTTTTTTAATTGGTTTTCTATATTGTTTACTTGTTTGAAGAAAAGAAAATAGATTATCAGAACTCTTAATATCTATTAAAATGTCTGTACCTAACGTTAATTTATCATCTTTAAAAAATAAATTACTATTATTAAGTTTTAATAGACCAATTTTTTTATTAATTAATGTTGTTTGATCAAAATTGATTTTACCATTAATAACATTAAAGTTAACTTTTGCTGAATTAAATATTGTGTTTTTTTTATTTGAGGTAAAATTAATGTGTGAATCTATACTTATATTTTTATTAAATAATAATTTGGTTTTAATGAATTCGGTTAGAATAGTATTTGAGTTAAATAATTTAGACAACTCGTAGTCATCTATTGTCATTTCAAATTTTAAATCAAATGGGTTAATTGATAATTGTCCTTCATAATCAGCTTCAAAAATTTTTGTTTTAGAATTTTTAGATTCAAAAATAATTAAATTTTCTTTGGCATCGTATTTACTATAAATTTTAGAATTAAAAATTGAAATAATATTTTCTCCACTAGTTAAGTCTTTGTTTATTTTTTTAGATTCGTTGAAAATATTCAAGTTAAGTTTTTTGGAATTTATATTTAAAGTTTTATTTTTAGAGGAATAAATTTTCTTATTTAGGTCAAAAGTAAATGGTATGTTAAATGCTTCTCCATTCAAGTTGAATATATTTATTAATTTTTGACTATTAAAAAATAAAAATGCTTTTGAAATTTTGACAATTGTAATAGTTTCATTTTTTTTGTCTTTAAAAAAAAGTTTACTATTATTAATTTTAATTTTCTTATCAGAAAATTTATTATTAGCAGAATTATTTAATAATTTAAGATCTGCTCTTGATAGAGAAAAATTTGCATTATCAATTTGTGTCTTGTTAATAATCATTTTTTCTTTATTAAAAAAATTTGATTGACTAATAAATACCTTTAAGTTTTTTATATCGGCAAGTGGAATTGCTTTTTCAAAATCGTTTTTAAATATTTTAGAGTCTTTAATCAAAAAATGTGGTGCTGGTAAAATACGATATGAAATGTCAGAAGATATACTAAAATTTATTTTGAATTCTTTGATTAGTTTACTTTCAATGTTATTTTGTACCCATGTTTTGTCGTATAAAGTAGGTAGCGACAAATAAAATAGATAAAGAAACAATAAAGAAATAGAAGTTATTATAAGTTTGTTAAAAACACTAACTTTAGAATTGTTGTATAAAAAAAAGTTTGTTTTTTTTTTAAGTTTGATTAATGTCTTGTTGATTAAGGAATCAAAAGATTTAACAATTTTATTAATAAGTTTTTCTTTCATATTTACAACTGAAATTTAATGAACTTATAATGAAAATTTAAAAATGATAAACTCTGAATATTTAAATAATCTAAACAAAGCGCAAAAAGAAGCTGTTTTATACCTAGATGGACCTTTGCTTATAGTCGCTGGAGCTGGCTCAGGAAAAACTAAAGTTCTTACATCAAGAATAGCGCACATAATTAAAGAAAAAAAAGCATTTCCGAATCAAATACTTTCAGTAACTTTTACTAATAAAGCGGCTAAAGAAATGCAAAACAGAGTCAGCACAATACTAAGCTCGGAGGCAATTGGACTATCCTGGCTCGGCACCTTTCACTCAATTTGTGCAAAACTCTTGAGAAAACATGCACCAGCTGCAGGACTAACTTCTAACTTTACAATTATAGATACTGATGACCAGGTGAGATTAGTTAAGAATATATGCAAGGCTGAAAATATAGACATCAAACAACTTGCTCCAAAGTATATTCTATCAACTATTGATAGATGGAAAAATAAAGGTTTTTATCCAGGTGAAGTTATAATAAATAAAAATGACATATACGAAAAAACTTTATTACCTCTATACAAAATATATCAACAAAAATTATTAGACTTAAATGCCTGCGATTTTGGAGATTTAATTTTACACGTGGTAAAAATTTTAGAAAGACATTCAGACATAAGGGAAATCTATTCAAATAATTTTAAATATATACTTGTAGATGAGTATCAAGATACAAACTACATACAAAGCAGATGGCTACATTTATTATCTGAAAAACATAAAAATATATGCTGTGTTGGAGATGACGATCAATCTATTTATAGTTGGCGTGGTGCAGAAATAAAAAATTTTTTAGAATTTGATCAAGTTTACAAAAACTCAAAAGTAATAAGATTAGAAGAAAATTATAGATCATCGCAAAATATTCTATCTGTTGCATCAAATCTTATTGCAAACAATCAAAATAGAGTTGGGAAAACTTTAAAGGCAACAATGGAAGAAGGTGACTTAGTTAAACTAAATTGTTTTAAAAATGGCAAAGATGAAGCAACCGGAATTTCTGATGAAATAGAAAAAAAACTAAAAAAAAAATATTCTTTTAATAATATTGCTATCTTAGTTAGGGCTATTTTTCAAACAAGAGAATTTGAAGAACGTTTTTTAAAAATTGGTATGCCTTATAGAATTTTAGGAGGAACAAAGTTTTATGAAAGGGCAGAGATTAAAGATTGTGTTGCCTACTTAAGGTTAATTCATCAGCCAAAAGATGATTTAGCTTTTGATAGAGTGGTTAATAATCCCAAGAGATCTATTGGAGAAAGTACTGTAAAATTAATTCACGAATTTTCAAAAGAAAATTCAGTTAGTTTAGAAATTGCATCAAAAAAACTTATTGAAGAAAACATGATCAAGCCAAAAACAAAAATGGGTCTTAGTTCATTTTTGTTTTTAATAGACAAATGGAGAAATGATATAAACTTTAAAAAAATAAATCACGTAAAACTATTGCAATTAGTTTTGGATGAATCTGGATATTCATCAATGCTTAAAAATAAAAAAGATATTGATAATGAAAGTAAACTAGAAAATATTAAAGAACTTTTGAGCGCTATGAAAGATTTTGATGGTTTGGAAAATTTTTTAGAGCATGTAGCGCTAGCAACATCAATTGATCAAGATTGGGATGGAGAAAAAATTAATATGATGACGATGCATGGCTCAAAAGGACTTGAATTTGATGTTATTTTTCTTCCCGGATGGGAAGAAGGTCTTTTTCCACATCAAAAATCAATAGAGGAAAAAGGACAGAACGGACTAGAAGAAGAAAGGAGATTGGCTTATGTGGGGATAACAAGAGCTAAAAAAAAAGCTCTAATATCCTTTGCTATGAATAGATTTTATCAAGGCAATTGGATTGACAGTATGGCTTCGAGGTTTATTGATGAGTTGCCAGAAAAATTCCTTGAAAAAAATTCTTTTTTTGACGAAACTAAAAATGATGGTGATGATTTTGATTTTAACCAAGATTTAGAAATTAATGAAGGTACTAGAAGTCCTGGATGGATTAGATACCAAAAAAGAATTAAATGATTAATAAAAGAATTAAAATATTAAAACAAAAATTTAAAAAGTATGACATTGATGGTTATATAATTCCAAAAAATGACGAATTTTTTTCTGAGTATGCTGCTAAAGATAGATTAAAAACTATTTCTAATTTTAATGGTTCTGCAGGCTTAGCCATAGTTATGAAAAAGAAGAACCTTTTATTTGTAGATGGAAGGTATACAATTCAAGCTAAACAACAATCCGGTAATCAATTTAAAATAATAGAAATTCATAGATTCTTACCTAAAAATATTATTAAAAATTTAAAATTAGGGTTTGATCCTGCTTTATTTACAAAGAAAAGTATTAATTTATTTTTTGGTAATTCATTAAAATTAATATCTATTAAAAAAAATTTAATAGATGAAATTTATAAAAAAAAATATTTAAAACGAAAGACATTTTATTCACTATCTAATAAATCAGTAGGAGAAAGTCATCAATCTAAAATCAATAAAGTTTCAAATATATTGAAACTTAAAAATGCTGATTATTTATTTATAAGCTCTCCTGAAAATGTTGCTTGGTTAATGAATATCAGGGGATACGATAGCCCTACTAGTCCTATACCTAATTGTCGATTATTAATTAATAAAAATAAAAAAATATTTTTAATTGTTGAGAGAAAAATTGCCACTGGGATAATTAAAAATAAAAAATTTAACAAAAAACAAATTATAGATCCTAATAAATTTCAAGATTTAATTAAAAAATTAGACGGGAACAGATTTATTGTCGATGCTCTATCATGTTCCGTTCTTAATGAAAAAATTATTGAAAAAAATTTCAAAATTATAGAAACAAAAGATCCTTGCTATAAATTAAAATCAATTAAAAACCCCACCGAAATCAATAACACAGTTAAAGCGCATATAGAAGATGGTTTAGCTTTAACTAAATTTATTTATTGGATAAAAAATATTAATAAAAAAAAAATAACTGAAATTGACGCAAAAAATAAATTGCAAAAATTTAGAAAATTAAATAAAAATTATTTATTTCCAAGTTTTGAAACTATAGCTGGATCTGGATCTAATGGGGCCATAGTACATTATCGAGTTACTAAAAAGTCAAATAAAATTATAAATAAAAATGATTTATTTTTATGTGACTCAGGTGGACAATATAAATTCGGAACAACCGATGTAACTAGAACAATCTGTTTTTCAGACCAAAAAAAATCTACTAAAGATGTATTTACGAAAGTATTAAAGGGACATATTGCAGTTTATCAAACGAATTTAAAAAAAAATAATACAGGAAAAAAAATTGATGTTAGGGCTAGAAAATTTTTAAAAAGGGATGGTTTAGATTATGCACATGGAACAGGCCATGGTGTAGGTTTTTTTTTAAATGTTCACGAAGGACCACAATCAATATCAAAGTATAACAATATTCAACTTGAAGAAGGTATGATTTTAAGTAATGAACCAGGGTATTATAAAAAAGGTCAGTATGGAATCAGGATAGAGAATCTGGTCTTCATAAAAAAAAATAAAAACAATATATTTTTTGAAAATTTAACCTTAGCACCCATAGAAAAAGATTTAATAAATTATGATTTACTCACTAAAAATGAAAAAGATTATTTATTTAAATATCATTTAAAAATTTATTCAACATATTCTAAATTTTTAAATTTGAATGAGAGGAAATGGTTAGCTAGTCTTATTTAGCATTTTCATCCACTCTTGCTGATTTATAATTTTAATATTTAAATCATTAGCAAAATTGACTTTTTTATTGGTCGGCTTTTCACCAATAATTAAAAAATCTAGTTTTTTATTAACATTGTTGATTATTTTTCCTGAGTTTTGTTCAATTAAAGATTTGGCCTCAGCTCTACTAACTCCATTCAATTTTCCTGTAAGCATGAATGTCTTATTTTTTAGTAAGCCCCCTTTGTCTGTGGGCACAACACTTGAAATAGTAAGATTTTTATTTAATTCAGATAAAACAACTAGGTTTTTATTATTTAAGAAAAAAATTTTGATTGAATTAATTTGCGTTTCTCCAATCCCATCAATATTTAATAAGCTATCTATATTATTATCTTTAGATAATTTTAAAAAATTTGTTAAAGATCTCAAGTGTCTTCCTATAAGTTTTGCATTTTCTTGTCCTATATGTCTAATGCCTAATGCATATATGAATCTTTCTAGTGAAATTTGTTTTTTCTGCTCTATTGAAAATTTTAGATTAGAGACTGATAGTTTCCCCCAACCTTCTAATTTTTCTATTTTATTATAATTAAGACTAAAAATATCTTGGGGGAATCTAATTAATTTTAAACTCCAAAAACTTTCTATAATTTTTTTACCCAATCCATCTATATTAAAAGCTTCTTTTGAAACAAAGTGTTTTATTTTTTCTATAGCAATTTTTTCACATTTGTATCCTTCACTTATACACCTTCTTACAGCGTCTTGTCTTTTTGTAGTTTCGTTATAATCTTTAACTGTCTTACTACCACACGATGGACACTTAACTGGAAATGCAAATATTTTTGAATTTTTACTTCTCTTTTTTATATCAACTGAAATAACATGTGGAATTACATCACCGGCTCTTTCTATTGTAACCGTATCTCCTATTCTTATATCTTTTCTAATTATCTCATCCTCATTATGTAGTGTTGCATTAGAGACCATAACACCTCCAATATTTACAGATCTAATTTTTGCTACAGGTGTAAGAGCGCCTGTTCTCCCCACTTGTATTTCAATATTTAATATTTCAGATATACTTTTATTAGCAGAAAATTTGTGTGCTATAGCCCATCTTGGTGCATTCGCTGCAAAACCTAACCTTTTTTGCAGATCAAAATTGTTTACTTTATATACAACGCCATCAATATCGAATGGTATCTCTTTTCTTTTTTCTTCTAGGTATTGATGATTCAAAATTAAATCTTTAACACTCTTAATTTTCTTATTATATGGATTTATTTTAAAACCCCATTTTTTTAAATTATCTAAAAAATCTACTTGGTTCTTGATATCCATATTTTCTGCATAACCATATGTATATGCAATAAATCTAAGTGGAATTTTGCTTGTAATTGATGGATCTTTTTGCCGTAAAGATCCAGATGCTGCATTTCGTGGATTTGCAAATTTTTCACTTATTTTCTTAAAATCATTATTTTCAATAAAAACTTCACCTCTTATATCAATTTCATTAGGAAAATTTTTTATATTTATTTCAACAGGTATATCTTTTATTGTCTTTAGGTTTTCAGTTATATCTTCTCCTTCTTTACCGTCACCTCTTGATAGTCCTTTTAAAAATTTTCCTTTTACATAAATTATAGAAGCTGAAATACCGTCTATTTTAGGTTCTGCGCTGTATTCAATATTATTCTTATTTTCCATGCTTAAAAAGCTTAATATTTTTTTTTCAAAAGTTTTTAAATCTTCTTCATTAAATGCATTGCCTAATGAAAGCATTGTAACTCTATGTTTTACTTTTTTAAAATTTTTTGATGGCTTAAATCCAATAACTTGATTCGGGGATTGACTATTTTTTAGAAATTCAAATTTTTTTTCCAAATCAATTACTTCTTTTTTTAAGTAATCATACTCTTGATCTGTTATAATGGGTTTATCTTTATCGTAATAATGTTGATTATATTTTTGTAATAATTTAATTTTTACTAGATAATTCTTGTTGATTAAACCTTTAGTCATTTCATTTAAAAAAGTTTCTTAAATTTTTTTATCAAACTTTTTTTTTCTTTTTTAATTTCTTGAGTTTCATACTCTTTATTAAAAATTTTATATGATTTTTTATACCATTCACTCGAAAGGTAATTATAACCTAAAAGAGTAGCATATTTTTTAGCTTCTTCATTGAGTCCAATTTTATAATGGATTTCAACCAATCTATGAATTGCTTCTTCAGAATAAACTGTTGTGTCGTAGTCTTCTAAAATTTTTTTAAATCTATTGATTGCAGGAATCCATTTTTCTTTTTTTATATAATGTCTTCCAATATAAGTTTCTTTTGAAGCTAATACGTCTTTTATTAAGCCAATTTTAGATTTTGCGTCTAAAGCAAAATCTGTATCTGGATAATTATCAATTACAAAATTAAATTCTTTTTTCGCAGTAATTAATGGTTGAAGATCTTTCTTCTCACCTTCAATATTTTCATAATAGCACATTCCAAGTAAATAATGAACATAATCCATTCTACTATCTTTTGGATATGTTTTTATAAATCTTTCTAAATTAAATATTGCTTCAATATAATAATCTTGAATGTAAAAGGAATAAGCAGACATCAAGGCTGATTTTGGGGCCCAATCCGATTGAGGATATAATAATTCTGCTTCTAAAAATTTTTTTGCTGCAGAAAATGCATCACCCTCGTCAAGATTTTTCAAGCCTTCTTTATAGGCTAATATCATTTCATCTTCCTGATCTATTTCTTTGATGACAGAAACATCTTTTTCATTATTTGAACAAGAATTCAAAACGATAATTATTAACAATATTGATAATTTAATTAGAAATTTCATTTACTTTTTTATTAATACTTACTTATACAGTAAAAAAAATTATGCGATAGATTTTAAATGATTTTTATTAATAAATACATGAGGTAGATTTTTTTCTTTAATCTCTAATAATGAAAAATTCTCTTTATTTGTAAAAACTTTTCTAAGCAATTGGTTAGTTAGTTTATGACCTCCTTGAGAGCAAACTAGCTTTCCAATAATTTTATAACCAGCTAAATATAAATCACCCATACAATCTAGGATTTTGTGATTTACAAATTCTTTTTTATTTCTTATGCCTTCTTTGTTTAAAATTTGATTTCCTTTAACAACGACAGCATTGTCAAGATTCCCCCCTTTTGCCAAACCCATTTGTTTTAACTTTTCTATATCCTCAAAAAGACAAAAGGTTCTAGAGTTATAAATATCCGTTAAATCTGATTCATATACTTTAACTAAATTTCGCTGAGTGCCTATAAGGTCATTTTCATACTTAAGTTCAAAATCTATATCTAAACTAATTTTACTTGGTTCAATTGAAATGGATTTTTTTCCATCATTTAGTTCTATTTTATTTTCGATTTTAATTACTTTTATAGGTGCATCGCTGTTTTTAATTCCTGCTTTAAATATTGCTTCAACAAATAACTTTGCTGATCCATCTAAAATTGGCACTTCTAGGTTGTCGATTTCGACAATTGCATTATCAATGCCCACTCCATATAACGCACCCATCAGATGCTCTATTGTTGAAATACTCACTCCATATTCATTCGATATGGTTGTGCAAAAAACAGCACTACTAACATTAAAAAGATTGGGAATTACAAAATTATTTAGTTTCACATCAGTTCTTTTAAATATAATTCCAGTATTCGGCTCCGCAGGTTTAATAGTCAAATTTACCTCTAAACCACTATGCAAACCAACACCATGAAGATCTATATTTTTTTTAATTGTTTTTTGATTTAAAACAGACATTTAGAAACTTATAAATTCTTGAGCTAAATTAAGAAAAACAAGAAATGTTACAGGAAAATACTAATTTTATTTAAAGAAATGGAAAAGTTTTTCAAAAAAACCCAGCTTTATGAGTTTTTTTGGTATTACTACAACTTCTTGTTTATTTGGTTCTTCTGCTAATTTAAGTCCAGATTGACAAATATCCTCAATAGTTTCCTCTAAAAAATCTATACTATTAGAAAAAGAAATTTTTTCCTTAAATTTTTTATCAAGTATTTTTGAACCCTCACCCATAAAAACCATCTTAAATTGACTTAATTCAGCCAAGTTCAAATTTAATTTGATAGATCTGCTAGACAGTTCTAATATTTCTTCTGTTCTTGCAAATATTATTTGTTGCACTAAATCAGAAGAAAATTTTTTTTCTTTTAAAAGGTTTTGATCTGTATCAAAGTGCAATTTTATATTTTCTGCTTGCTCTAAATTAATCATTAAAATCTTGGAAATATCTTTTGTAATATGATTTGCTCCAATTGGCAAAATATCAAAAAAACTAATTTCATTATTGAAATAACAAGTTATGGATGTTTTGTTAAATCCCACATCAATAAAAGCCACATTTTCCTCAGAAGAAAGATGATCTTTATAATTAATAGATTTTGCGTAACTTGTACAAAAAATTTGATTAACTGAAATATCTAATTCAAAAAAAGTATTTTTAAAATATTCTATAGTTTCTTTGGGCAGACAAATAAAAAAGATATCTAAAGATATTAAATTACATTTTATATTGTGTGGTAAAAAAGTATAATCAACACTGTCAATTTTATAATTTTTAATAACAATGTGAGTGATATTTTTGTCTGCATAAGATTTCAAAACTTGCTGTTTAGCGTCTTGTATCAAAAATCTAATATCTTCGTGTTTTAATTTTGAGCCATCTAATTTTTTGGATATTGAAAAACCAATAGATAGTGTTTTGGGACTATCTATCATTAAGGTAACATCATCTAAATATTCATTGGTTTTTTTTTCTAAAGAAGAGATAATCTTTTGAATTTCAAAAACTATATTAGAATGATTAGAAAAAAATTTACTCTCTTCATAGAAAATTTCTTTTATTTTGTCTTTATTAAATGCACCTGCTCTTATTTTAGATGAGCCACAATCAAAATATGCTTGAAAATTTTTGTTATCCATTATCTTATAATTATGTAGTTAGCTAATCTGAGGTCAATAATTTTTTTATCTTCAAACTGGTTATCATCAATAATTTTGTGAGCAAGTTTTAGAGATTTCAATAGATTATCTTTTGGTAGTTTAATTAGAATATCATTAACCGTTAAAATATCCCATCTATTCAAAGGATGAAAAAATATAGATTTAAGTTCTAAAAAATTAAACTTAGATTGATCAATACTTTTTTTAAATTTTAAAAATTCTTTAACATTAAATTTTCCATTTATTTCAGGTAAGATTTTATCATGTGTTTTACTTGTTATTAATTTACCATTAGATCCTACTAACAATTCATTATTACTGTATATTTTTGCAATAAATTTTGTTGGTTTTATATCTATATTAAGTTTTGAAGGGTAAATTTTTTGAATGCTATATTCTTCAATAATATTATTATCGGAAATTATTTGATTAATTTCTTTTTTGTTAATAAAAAAAATATTTTTATAAAATAGGTTTTTAAGATTGCTGGCTATTTGTAAATTATTCTTATTTGACAACCCCTCGACATTGATCTTATTAATCATAATAGAAAAATTTTTTGGACTATTTATATTTTTGTTACTTATTGTGCTCAATATAAATAAAAATATCAAATATATTACTATCTTGTTTTTTTTATCTATTAATTGATGCATCTTTTAAAATCCATTCAATTAACTTTATAAAACTTATACCTGCAAACCTAGCTATCTCTGGAACTAATGATAATTTAGTCATACCTGGTTGTGTATTTATTTCTAATAGATAAAATTTTCCTTTGTAAAATTTAAAATCAGAGCGTGTGATACCTTTACATCCAATAACACTGTGTGCTCTTAGTGCAATATTAGTAATTTTTTTAAAATCATCTTCATCTAAATTAACTGGTATTATATGTTGTGTATTAGCTTTTGGATTATATTTTGCCTCATAATCATAAAATTTCCTCTTTGGTTTTAATTCAATAATGCCTAATTTTTTATTTCCCATTATTGCTACTTGAATTTCTCTTCCAGAAATAAACTCTTCAATTAAGATTTCTTTATAAGTGCTCAATAATTTTAAATTTTTAATTATATTTTTTTTATCACAAATATAAACGTGTACACTAGAACCTTCATTTATGGGTTTAATAACAACTGGAAATTTTAATTTTTTCTCAATTCTTTTAATAATATTTTTTTCATCTTTATTGTAAATAAACTTAATGTATTTTGGTGTTAGTATTTTATTTTTTAAAAAAATTTTTTTTGATATTTCTTTGTCCATGGCTGTAGAAGATGCTATTACACCAGAATGAGTGTAGGGAATTTTTTGAGATTCTAGTATTGTTTGAATGTACCCATCTTCTCCAAATTGACCATGCAACGCATTAAATATTATGTTGGGTCTAAAGGACTTAATTCTTTCTAACAAAAAGCTATCTGGCTCACAAACAGTAACTCTATATTTATTTTTTTTTAGTTCTTTTGCTACTTCTTTTCCAGTTTCTAAGCTTATTAGTCTTTCTTTTGAAATTCCACCACAAAGTACTAAAATTTTTTTTTTCATAGCTACTCTAAGATCTTGATTTCTTTTTCTAATTTAATACCTGTTTTTTTCTCAACACTATTTCTAACAAATTCTATCAATTTATTCATATCATTGAAACTAGCATTATTCTTATTTACAAAAAAATTACAGTGTTTATTAGAAATACATGCATCGCCAAAGCTCGTGTCAAGGGGAACCGACTCTTTAATAAGTTCCCAAACTTTCTTATTAGTTTGATCAACGGGATTCTTAAAAGTGCTTCCACTTGTTTTAATTTTAGTGGGTTGTGTGCTGTCTTTTCTATTTTTTAATTCTATAATTTTTTGTTCAATTTTTTTTTTATCATTTTTTTCTCCTTTAAATGATGCGCTTAAAAAAAATAAATCTTCGGGCAAATCGTTATTACGATATTCAAATAAAACTTTATCTGCAGGGATTGTTATAACCCTTCCCTGTCTATCAATTGCTTGGATGGAAACTATAATATCTTTAATTTCTCTATTAAAGCAACCAGCATTCATTTTTAAACCACCACCTACTGTCCCAGGTATGCAGGCTAAGAATTCAAGGCCTCCTATCTCATTATTTAAAGCAAATTCAGATAGCTTTTTATCAGTGCAAGAACTACCAGCTACAATAATATTGTTAGGTAATAATGAAATATTAGAAAAATTCTTTCCTAGTTTGATAACTATTCCATCAAACATATTATCACTGATGAGTGTATTTGATCCAGCACCCAAAATATAAATCTTTTCTTTTGTGCCAAACCTTCTTAAGAACAAAGCTAAATCTGAGAGAGATTCTGGTTTAAAAAAAATTTTAGTTTTACCACCGATATTAAACCAATTACTTTTTTTAAGATCATAATCATAATAAAATTTACTATTAATTTCATTAGAAAATTTTTTAATTTCTTCAATCATCATTATATTAATCTTGGTAATTCTCTCATCCAGGCAGAAATAGTACCAGCACCCATTCCAATAACTATTTTTTTTCCATAAATATTACTTTTGACAAATTTAGCTATTTGATACTGATCATTAACCATAAATAATCTGACTTTCGAATTTTTAATAATATCTTTAGCAAAATTATTATAATCAAACCCTAATTTCATTTTTTCTCCTGCTGTGTATACAGGACACAAAATTACAGTATCAGCTTTCTTAAATGATAAACTAAATTCTTTTTTAAGATCTTTTAATCGTGATATTCTATGCGGCTGAAACACGCATATTATTTCATTTTCTTTATAAGCAGCTCTTACTCCATTTAAAACTTCTTTAATTTCTGTGGGATGGTGAGCATAATCATCATAAAAACTAACTTCACGATATGTAAATATTTTATTGAACCTTCTTTCTACACCTTTAAATTCTTTTAGACCTTTTTTAATAATTGCTTTGGATATTCCGATTGTTGAAGCGACAGCGACTGCTGCAGTGGAGTTTCTAATATTGTGAATTCCTAGAAGAGGAATCTTAATCTTATTAATTAAAATATTTTTTTTACCAGGTAATTTAATTGATAGATCGTATCGCGAAAATTCTTTTAGTTGTCTTATATTTTTAATAAAAAATTGAGATTTTGGATTTGTTCCATATGTGTAATAATTATTTACCTTAAGCTTCTTCAGTAAGTCAATATTATTTTTATCATCAATACAAATAAATGACTTTCCAAATGATGGAACTTTATTAATAAACTTTATAAATAAATTTTTTATATCATTTATA
>MDTF01009859.1_pt1 | contig 14864 bp, 15 predicted proteins | sample 811191 | NCBI WGS metagenome assembly MDTF01 (sample SAMN05326649, study PRJNA326480) | marine metagenome | isolation source: seawater | place: Southern Ocean | collected 2011
ATTAATGGGCGATCTTGAAAATTTAATTTTTCTTAAAATTGAAAATAAATTTTCAAAAGCTGGATACCAAAGTAAGCAAACTATAAAAAAAGGAGATATACTGTTATTTATTTGATAAGTATTTATTAGCCACAAAGAAAATAATAGACCTAATAAATATGATCCACTGTCACCTAAATAAAGTTTATTAAAAAAATTTAATATAAAAAGAACTAATAAAACGGGTATTAAACTATAAAGGTCTATAAGCTGGCTGACTTCTATACCTTTAGAATCTAGATAATAAAAAGCTGAAGAAATAATTAAACAATATCCAATAAGAGATGTATTTACTCCGTCTATAAAATTACATCCATTAACTATAATCAAAATACAAAAAATTGAAAAAAGGATTTGGATAGATTTATTTTCAAGGAAATAATCAAATAAATCTATTCTTGTTGTAGTAACTACAATTGAAGAAAAATAAACAGCAAAAGATATGATTATAATTTGAACAATAAGTCTCAATTTTGGAGAATTAATTATATTTATGTCTGATAAGAACCCCAAACAAAAAATGGAAATAATACAGGCAATAAATATAAAGTTTGATGAATTAAGATAATAATATGACGCAAGAATTAAAACTAAACCACCAGATAAGGGTATGCTAGTTGAGGATGCAAATTTTTGATGGGATCTACCTGTCGAATTTAAAAATAATTTTTTTTTATTAAGAATATAATTCATGATTAAAGTAAGAAATAAAATAAAGAAAAATAAAGTTATACTCATTTGTTTTTCAATTCCTTTAAAAGGTAATTAAATGAAAGCAAGATTACAAAGGTAGCAGATTTTATTACACTAAAGTTCATATATTTTCTATAAACCTGATATCCATCAAAAATTTTTTGCAAAATTGATGATGAAAGAGAATTATCTAACTTTCTCCATTTTGTTAAACTATTTTTTAAAGCAAAAATTTTATTATTATTTAATGTAATTTTAAGCCACAAAACATAATCTTCCTTAGTATTGATATCAGCAAATCTTACTTTTTTAGTAATTAATTTTTTATTCAATATTACTGTAGATAAACCAATATTACACGAATTTAGTAACTGTTTATGATTTACATTTCTTGCTCTTCGGTTTCCTATTATCTTATTTTCTAAATTAATAATATGATAAGATGTGTGCGAAATATTTATTGCGTTTTTTTTCATAAAAAAAATTTGTTTTTCAAGTTTATTTTTCAACCACAAATCATCAGAATCTAAAAAAGCTATTAAGCTACCTTTACTTAATTTAATTCCTTTATTTCGTGACCTACCAGCCCCTAAATTTTTTTTATTAATATAAACTTTAATTCTTTTATCTTTTTTTGTAATTTTTTTAAGAAAAGTTAAATCATTTTTATTCTCGTCATCATAAATAATTATTAATTCAAAATTTTTATACGTTTGTTGGAGCACCGAATTAATAGATAATTCAATATATTTCTTTTTTTTATAATACGGTATGATAATACTAACTAAATCCATATATATGAGTTTAATACAATTTTACCCTTAGTAAATAAAAATGAAAAAAAAATTAATTATATTTATGCCCTCAATAGAAGATGGTGGAGTAGAAAAAAATTTTTTTATTATTTCAAATTATTTATCTAACAAGTTTAAAAATACATCAATTATTACTTCTGTAAATAGATTTAATCATAAATTGAATAACGCAAATATTATAAACCCATCTTTTAAATTTAAAGAAATACATGGTAGAAGATTGAGATATTTTTTTTGCTTATTGGAACTAATTAAACTAATTTTTGAATATAAAAAAGATGTAATTATTTTAACATTCCAGGCAAACTTATATAGTGCAATTATTTGTAAAATTTTAGGGATAAAGATAATAATACGATCAAATAGTTCGCCTTCTGGATGGAGCAATAATATATTTAAAAAGTTTCTTTATAAAATTTTTCTTCAGTTACCAAATAAAATTATTGTTAATAGTAATGATTTCAAAAAAGAATTAAAAAATAAATTTAAAGTCGATTCTCTATGTATTTTCAATCCTTTAAATATAAATGAAATAAAAAAAAAAAGTAAAGAAATAATTAACCTTAATTTTTTTAAAACTAGTAAAAGTATAATCAAAATAATTTTTGTTGGAAGGTTTGTTGAGCAAAAAGATCCAATGACCTTTTTAAAGGCATTATTACTTATTAATAAAAAAATGAATTTTAAAGCATTGATAATTGGTAGGGGTATTTTAAAAAATAAGATGTATAATTTTATCAAAGAAAATAATCTTGAAAAAAAAATAAAATTACTGAATTTTCAAGATAACCCCTACAAATATATAGCCAAGTGTAATTTATTAGTTCTCTCCTCAAAATATGAAGGATTGCCTAATGTTTTATTGGAAGCAATTACGTTAAATAAATTTGTTATTTCATCTAATTGCCCTACTGGCCCTAGAGAAATATTGGACAATGGAAAAGGAGGGACCTTATTCAAAATTGGAAACTTTAAGCAACTATCTGAAAAAATTATCTTATTTAATAATGATAAAAAAAAACACAATGATAAATTAAAATTTGCACGCAAAAGATTGATAAGATTTAATTATAAAGAAAATTTACAGAAATATTTTAAGTTGATTGAAAGTGAGATCAATTAATTGAAAAAAGATGTTCTAATAAATTATGTATGTGAGGTGATATATCCCAACTCATCTGCTTACGGTATACATGTTTTGAAAATGTGTGATGCTTTTGCGTCTAAAAACTCTAAAGTAAATTTGATTTCTCCCCATATATCAATAAATGTTAATAAATTAAAAATAAATTATAGAATTAAAAATAAGATTAATTTTTTTAGTATATTTAAAAATAATAACAAAATTAACTTTATAAAAAGAATATTATTTTCATTAAAAATCTTAAAAAATAAAAATTTTAATACTAATAATTGTCTATTTATCTCTAGAAGTGTACTTTTTGCAGTAATAGGTACTTTTTTAAAAATAAAAATTATCCTTGAATTGCACCACGAATTATCCGGTATAACTAAAGTTATTTATTACTTCTTAAAGAGGATCGGTTTATTAAAAAATTTAAGGTATATTTTTATTCATAAGAATTTACTCAAAGTATTTAATCCTATGAAGAATAGGTTCATAATTTTAGATGATGCGGTTGATGTTCAGGATTTTAAATATAAAAAATCTACAAAAAAAATAAAAAAAACATGTGTATATGTTGGCAGCTTTTACAAGGGAAAGGGTATAGAATTAATTTTTAAAATTGCTAAACACCTAAAACATATCAATTTTCACTTATATGGAGATAAAAAATTCCTAATTCAAAATGATATTTTAAAAAATGTCAAAATTTTTGATTATATTAATTATAAAGAAATCCCAAAAATTTTATTAAAATATGAGATTGCTTTGATGCCTTATGGAAATTGGGTCTCTGGAAGACTAAAAAACATCAATCTTATAAATTCAATGTCTCCACTTAAAATGTTTGACTATCTGGCAAGTTCAAACATTATTATAGCTAGTGATTTAAATGTTTATAAACATATTCTAAAAAATAATTATAATTCAATATTATTAAATAACTCTAAGATTAATTTATGGATTGATTCAATCAATAAAATATTCAAATCTACAGAAAAATTTGATTATATAAAGATAAATGCCCTGAAAACTGCTAATGATCATACATGGATTAAAAGATCAAAAAAGATCTTAAATTTTGCTCATAAACAATTTCTCTAAATTAGATTATTTGATAATATTTTAAAATGTCTTAATTTAGTAAAACTTAATGATTTTTTTTTTGCATTTACTTTTTTTTGCATAATTTCATAATTGCTCATATTTAAAAACTTTAAAATATTTTCTTCTAAACTTTTAATATCATTATTTTTAAATAGAATTCCATTATCATTTCCTACAAATTCTTTTGGTCCGTTTGAACAATCGCTTGAAATTACAAATGTATTGCATGCAGCAGCCTCTATCATAACAAATCCAGGATCTTCCCACAAAGAAGATGAAATTAGTCCCAAGGATTGATTTAAATAACTCATTATATTTTTTTTATAATCAATTAATTTGATTCTATTACTCAGCTGCAAATCACTTATTTCTTTTATATAATCATCTTTTAATTCTCCATTACCAATAATAAATAAATTTATATCAAGATTTTTTTTCATTATATTTTTAAAACACCTAATTGCTAATAAGTGGTTTTTTTGCCTGGTATATCTTCCAATCATAACAAAAAATGGATTATTAAAGTTTTTATCTACAATTTTTTGCTTCTTTTCATTTAAAATTTTACTAATTTCAATTATTGGATCTGGTAGATAAATAATTTTTGAGGCCTCTACTAAATTATATTTAATGAATTCTTTCTGAGTTTCTCTAGTTGGGCAGGTAATTAAAGAGATATTTTTTTTACTTAATTTCCAAAGTATTTTCCTAAAGATATTCATTTTAACTTTGCCAGATACTCTAATTACTAAATTTGTTTTAAAATTATAGATAAGATAAAGAAATATAGGTAAAGAGGTTATGAGATGGGCAATAAGATAATCAGGTTTATCTTTTTTTAACAAATTTCTAAGAAAAACAAAACTACTGATAAAAATTTTAATATATGTTATTCTACTTTTTAAATATCCTGATGTATGTCGGTCAATTAAAAAAGAATTTTTTAAATTTTTTAAATTAATTTCTTTTTTTTTTAATTCATAACTAAAATCATTCCATTCTCCACAACTGTTAATAATAGTTGGTTCAAGGTTACCATTAGAATATTTAATCAAACTATATGCTGAGTTAATTACGGCCTTAATCGTAGCTATATTGCCAATAAAAGGACACCAGTAGTATATGTTTTTCATTACTTATTTGGGACTATAAATTGTTATTTTTTTCATACTATTCTAGATATTTCTATTAACCATTTTAAATGAGAAAATTTTTTTATCAATACCGACTGTTTTAGTTTTGTATTTAGATGAAAACTTAAAAAACTGAAATCTGTAAATTTTATAGTACTTGTAATCGATATTTTCATTATCGAAATTTACTATAAATATTTAAAATTACCATAAATTTCAAAATTATTTCTTTATAAAAATTAAACTTAATATACAATGAGCTTTTCTAAATAAATTATATGATCAAAAATAATAGCAATCTTTCTAATAATTTTAATAAAAAGATTGTAAGCTTTATAATGAATGAGGAAATCAATATAAAAGATATAAATATTTTAGAGTTTGGGGTCCGTGAAGGCAGGTCCACAAAAATGTTTCTTGACTTGTGCAAAAAAAATAAAGGAAAACTAATTTCAATTGATGTTGATGATTATTCCAATTTATTCAACGACCAAAATTGGACTTTTATAAAAACTAGAGACGATGATTATAAAAAAGTATCAAGTTATTTTTTAAATGACTTTGATATTATTTTAATTGATAGTTTTCATGAACCTGATCATGTTTTAAAATTAATTTATACTTATTGGAAACATTTAAAAATAAATGGATCAATGTATATAGATGATATTAGTTGGTTACCTTATATGAAGGGTAAATGGAGAGATCACAGATATACTGAAAATATTAATAGGAATACATTTTATAAAATATTAGAAATGCACAACTCAAACTATGCTAATATTGATTTAACATTTAACTTCAACGACTCTGGAATGTGTAAATTAATAAAACAAAATAGTGAAAATTTACAAGATCCAATTGATATAAAACCTAGAGGATTCGCTATTAAATCTAAAATAAAAAAATTATTAAGATTTTAATGGCACAAAAAAAATTTTCTGTAATTACTGTAATTCTAAATTCAAAAAATGATTTAATTGAAACAATTAATAGTTTGCGTAGTCAAAAATTTAAAAATTTTGAATATATAGTTATTGATGGTGACTCCATTGATGGAACAAAGGATATTATAAATCAAAATCTAGATATAATTTCTAATTATGTTAGTGAAAAAGATAGTGGTATCTATGACGCGATAAACAAAGGAGTAAGTTTAGCTTCAGGAAAATATATTGGTGTTTTGAATGCTGGAGATAAATTTACTCCAGATGGACTGGAAATAATTAATAAATACTTATTTAATGACGAACACGATTTTATATTTGGATCTGTAATGAAAAAAGTAATTCGATACGGTTATAGAAAAAATAGAATTCTATGGAATTTTGATTTCTATAGTAGTCATTCGTCTGGTTTTTTTATTAAAAATGAATCACATAAAATAGTTGGTCTATATAACTTAAAGTATCCAATTTCAGCTGACTATGATTTTTTTTATAGAATGATTGTTAAAGAAAAAATGAAGGGGATTTCTACAAAAAAAGATGAGCTAATTGGCATATGGAAATTAGGCACTTCATATTCTAGCAGATGGCCATTTATCAAACACCTTGAAGAGGAAACTTTAATTAGAATCGATAATAAACAAAATATTTTTTTTGTTTTTGTAATTTTTTTTATTCACTTTGTTAAGAATTTAAAAAAAATTGATCATGAAAATAAAATTAAGTTATTTTTTAATCTATTTGTTGAAATTTTTAAAAAAAGAAACTCTTAGTTAACTGTACCACTTTTTGGATAAAATTATATCAGGTAAGTCTCGTATGTTTTTTTTATCTAATGGATGGGGAAAATCTTTAATATTTTTTTTTTGTAAACATAAATCTTTTCTTAAGAAAGTAATCTCTATAGCTGTTGGAAATTTTTCACCACAAACATAAAACTCTCCATGACAATTATTTGCATGTAAATGTGCTATTTCAAAATTTTTAATTATCTTATTAACTGAATTAACAAATATATTATAATTAAGTCTATTATAAAGTTTTTCTAAATAATGAAACTCAATTATAATTACTTTAAATGATTTTAAACAATCTTCAGAAGTAGAATTGATTACCTCATATTCTGAGCCTTCTATATCCATTTGAAGCAGAAGTTTATCACTAGGCTCTATTTTATCTTTAATCCAGTCTTCAAGAGTTGTTAGATTCAAACTATTATAAGAAGAAAGATTTTTTTTAAGAAAATCAAAATTCTTAATATCTATGTTTTTTTGATCAATTGTTCCATCTGCTAAAAATAATTTTATATTTTTTTTTTCTATTTCTTTTTCAAAATCATAAATTTTTCCAATACCCGGTGAAAAACAATAATCTATATCGTCAAATAAATCTGGCATTAAGTAGCCACCATCATTTTTAGAGCCAACTCTTACAAGGTTGTGTCCTAAATCCATGGGTTTGATTATATCTATAAGATGATTTATATCTTTTTTTGTGACAGTAACATCGTCGATATACAAATTAAAAAAATTTAAAAATAGATTTAAGTAATTAATAATTCTTAGTTTTATTTTATACATTTCATTTTAATTTATATGAGACTATTACATCTCCATTTTTTACATTATTGAATTTTGCTCCACCTGATGCAATAGTTATTAAATACATGTTTTTTTTTGTTTTTGCAATTATTGGGCAGCCATAAGCGACAAAGGGTAATTGATCTTCCCACAATAAGCTTCCATCACTAACGCTATAAGCATAAATCTTTTTATCCCTTGTTCCAGACATAAAAAATATTTCTTTTCCAATTATAGCTGGGCATCCAAATATTTCACTTCCAGTATCTTTGTGCTTATTGTTGAGTTGAGGGTATGATCCATGGGAAATTTGCCAATTTTTTTTTTGAGAAATTTTCTCTATGTTTTTAATTAAATAGGTCCTTTATATATTTATCTTCATTTATTTGATTTAATTAATTGTCTCCAATAAAACCATTATATCCTATAATTGCTATATTTTTATAGTTCATAGACTTTAACCTTTTAGTAGCTTTTTAATATAATCTTCGTATGAAAAAATATTCGTTATCTTTGGTGAAGTACACGAAATAATATTTTCATGTCTACTAATAAAGGTAGATCTTTTATCTGATGTTTCGCTAGGTAATACTTTGTAAGAAAAGAAAAAATTATTATAAGAAAAGTCTTTATAAAATCGAGGATAAAATAACAAAATACTTTTTTCCATTTTAGAAATAATATTATTAATATTTCTTTGTGTAATTTTTGCTTTATATTTTTCTAAAACTTTCATGTTCTTAAACTTTTTAATATGAGTAAAGTTTGAATGTGTTAATGTAAAATAGTTTTTTTTATCTGCATAGGGATATAAAGATGGTAGTTTTCCATCCATTACTGTTATTGGAAAAACACTATTATTTTTTTTTTTATAAACAAGTGAAATGGTCAATACATAATTAAATTCCCTATAAAACCTATTGACTAAAGTATTGTTAGTGCAGTCAAGCACGTAGTCGTAATTTTTTTTTAGAGTATTAATATTAGTTATTTTTTTATTTAATATAATGTTCTCCTTTAACCTTTTTTTATAAAATTTGATTACTTCATCATTTTTGATTACACCCTCATTTGATAAATATGCTCCTTCTATATTTGTAATATTATTTTTATTAATCTTTTTGAATTTTAATTTATGAGATTTTAAGATTGTTTCATATGTTCTAGCATCAATTAATGATTTTTTTTTTGCGATACAATAAAAATTATTTTTTGGAAAAAAAATATATTTTTTATACGTGGAAATAAATTTTTTATAATTTTTTTTAATTTCCTTAATTGTTTCAGAAGATCTTGGATAATGAAATCCTTGATGTAGTCTGAATTGATTAAATCCTGATGATCCTAAAAAAATATTATTTTCTTTTTCATGTATAGTTACATTATGTCCTAATTTTTTTAAAAAAACACCTATGTGACATCCATACCATCCCGCTCCTATAATGCAAAAATTTTTTATCATTATTGTTTTCTTGTTAATTTTTTGTTTTTTAGAATATATCTTTTATTAAAAAAATCTTTATCTAGGACTTTGTGTGAAATAAAAATAAAGGTTTTATCTGGATAATTTTCTTTTAAATTATTTAGAATCTTGCTTTCAGTAATTTTATCTATTGCATTAGTACTTTCATCAAAGATATATATTTCAGCATCCTTATATAGTCCTCTAGACATTCCCAGTCTTTGCGTTTGTCCTCCAGAAATACTTCTGGCATTATGAGTAATGATTGTATTAAATTTATTTTTAGATTCTTTTATAAAATCAAAGATTTTAGTTGTTTCAGTAATTTTAATAAGTTTTTCATGATTTATTTTTTTTTGATTTTGATCTAAAACAATATTTTCAAGGAATGAACCTTTAAAAATATAAATATCTTGCGAAACATATGAAAAAAGATTTCTTAATTGATCAAATTTTTTACCGGTAATAAGTTTTTTATCTATTTTTAGTGCTCCCTTATCTGGTTTAAGCATCCCTAAAATAATATTTACTAAAGTAGTTTTACCTGCTCCAGATTTACCACTAATTAAAATCCTATCTCCTTTTTGAATCTCTAAATTTAAGTTTTCTAATATTTTTTTATTTTTATAGCTAAAATGTATATTTTCATATTTGACAAATTTTTTTATCGACATTCTTTTTTTATCATTTTGTGGCTGATCTTTAATTTTTGTAATTAATTTCAGATTTGAGGTTGCTTGATAATAGTTTCCTCTAATCTTCATATTGGCAGTATACAAATTCTGCATTATTGGCATAATTTTTTGTATTGAAAAAGCTAATGCTGTTAAAATAGGTATTTTATTGGTTAAATCTGCACCATCTAATTTCAACGTGTAAATAAAAATTGCAAGTGCAACAATTGTAAAAGAAACAATTATTGCTCCAGGGGAGGATACCAATACAGCACTAATTATACTTCTCCTTGCAATTCTATAATCTTCTTTAATAAAATTTTTTAAGAAGATTTTTTCAAGATAATTTATTTTGATTGTTTTAAATAGCCCTATTGTATTATTAAGAATGGTAGTTCTTGTATCAATACTTTCTGACATATAACGACTGTTTCTATTTATTATTTTTTTAAAAATTTTAGCAATTAAGATATAAATTAAAGCTAGAACTAAAAGAGAGAAAATTAAAAAAGAGTCTAAAATATTCACTAGCAATAAAAAGATAAAGAATAAGATAAATATGTTGGCTACTACTGAAAGAATCTGCAGTAGTATAACTGTGATGCTGTGCATTTTTATTATTGATGAATTAATATTATTCTCATCATTTTTTTGTTCTAAAATAGTGTCTGAAAATAATACACTTTTAAATAATCTAAGGTTTAGTTCATGTGTTACATTGTGTGCAATAATATGACCCATATAACCTAATAAAAATTTCATTAGACCTGAAATTATTATTATTGATATAAAGGCTACTGTAATTAATAGAGTATAGTAATTTAAATTATCTATATTTAGCACAATATTCATATCTAATTTTGAAAGGTAAAAATTTAGTCTTTGTGGATCTAGTAAAACATCTGTGAAAGGGATCAAAATTGAAATACTTGCAACTTCTGTAAATGCAGTAATTACTGATAAAAAACAAAACATAATAATAACGAATTTTCTTCGTTTTGATAAATGTTCAAAAATTTTTTTGAAAACATTAAAGTAATTTTTTTGATTATCCATTTTTAAATTACCAATTTATATACTTGTTGAGATTTTTTTTTATATAAATCTGATCTTTTTTATTTAATTGATCTCTTGCTTTATAAATATTTTTTCTAGATTGTTCTAATTTAAATTCTGATGTTATTTTATTACTAATACCTAAAAAATTATTTATTTTTTTTGATTCCATCTTATAATTTTTTAAAAAATTTTCGTATTGCACAATATAAATATTTTTGTTTTTTTTTATTTTTGATTGATTGCTCCTAACGCGACTATACCATTTTACAAAAGTAACTACGTTTGTTGACGGGTATGCTTTTGAGTTTCTTGATTTCATACTAAAATAAATTGATCTTGGATCTCTGTTAACAATAATAATTTTTGGATTTTTAAAATATTTAAGATATTTATCTGGATTCCAATAACTTACAGATTGATCTAATAATATATTCTCATTTTTTTTGACTGTATATAGGCTATTAATAAATTTTTTTGTTTCATATAAAAAAAATTTTTCTTGAACGGGTAATCTCATTCGAAAATTTTTAATATCATTAATTCTTTTATTTAGTAAATTATGTTTTATGTAAAATAAAATCTTTTCGAACAATTTTAGACTTATATATTTAAATTGTGGCATTCCATAATATTCTGTGTAAGAAATATTATTTATATAACTTTCAATCAATTTTTTTGAGTTAGTTGGATAAAATTTCTTTCTTTTATTATTTCCTTTAATATTAACTAATAAATTTGCAAATTTATGAAATCGCTCAAAAGCTATGGCTGAACCATTGATGCTGAAATTCTCATAAAAACTTTGATAGAGTGAGTCTATTCCATCTGGATCATTAATTAATCTAAACTCATTTCCATAAAAAACAGAAGCAAAATCTTTTCGCTCTTTTAAATAATCATGAATTGCACCACCGCCACTATTTCCTGATCCAACCGTTATTATTGTTTTCATACGTACATAAATTATATTATTAAAAAATTTTTTTTTTATTTAATGATTGATAAATTAATTTTATATTATTAAGTAATTCTTTCTTTCCATTATTATTAACAATATAAAAGTTACTACTTTTGGGTTTTTTAAAGGGTATATCTATACCAACAATGTTTGATTTTTTATTATATATATTTTTTTTATCACGTTTAATTAAAGCTGATATTTTACTTTCTATATATATTTCAAAGTAACAATTAATATTATTTCTACACCAAGTTCTATATTTATTAGATGTTAAATTAGCTGCAATAATAATATTATATTTTTGTTCGTTTAAATATTTTGTTAATCTAGTTAATCTAAAAGCATTTTGATTTCTATCGTAAAGGCTATATTTTAAATCATTATTAAAAATAGATCTAAAGCTATCACCATCAAAATAAATTGTTTTTGGATGTTTTTTTTTAAAAAAAATTAAAAACTTTTTTCCAAGTGTCGTCTTTCCAGCTCCTGAGATACCTGTAAACCAAATTACCATAAATTTTATTATAATAAATCTTTTACCTTTTTTTTTATAGTTTTAGAAACTAATTTGTTTCCTTTTGTAGAAAAATGCCCCCCATGCTTGTCTTCTAAATAATATCTATCTATAGATGCCACATCTTTTATTACGTCTCTTAAATCTATTAAATTTACCTTATCTTTTAGTTTCAAAATGAATTTTTTATATCCTGAAGTTTTATAATTATTAATCCTTAAATCATAAAGTTGAGGTAAAAATAAAATTAGAAGTTTTTTATTTTCTTTTTTTAATTTTCTATTAAAATTTATAATCAATTCTTTCAATAGATTATTATAAGTTTTTGATTCATACATCTTATAAGCATCTTCAATATTTTCTTTGACAACTTTTGCAAATGCATTATTAAAAAAAGAAGATTTTTCCTTAATATGAAAAAAGAGTAATTTGTCAATTAACAAGTTTATAAAAATGTAGTTATACCTGCCAAAAAATCTAAAATAAGTAATTATATAAAACTTATCAAAAATATGCTTTTTAAATTTTTTTTTATAAAAAATATCATTTTTTTTAATTAAGTTAATATTTTTTTTCAATCTATTATACTTAATATTTGGATCTAAAAAATTTTTAACTAATATTAATTTTTTATTCTTAATTTTAAATTTTGGTTTAAATCCAAGTATATTTCCAAATTCAGAATAATGTTTCCAGTATGAATGAATTCTAGATATGGTCTCTGGGACAAATGCTAAAATAACAAGTTTAATTTTTTTTTTATTTTTTATGATATCATATTTTAATATAGCTTGATCCACACCATAATTACCCACACCATAATTTAATACTCCACAATTTATTTTTTCTTGTAAAAGATATGGCCATGTTTGATTATCATTAACATACCTACAAAAGGCAAAGGAATCTCCTAAAACTAATACTTTTTTTTTTCTGTAAACCTTGTTTGAATAACGAGCTCCATTTTTATCTATTTTAAAAGAAGTTATTTTTTTATTTAATCTTTCTGTTCCACTAGAGTTACTTTTTCTATCCCAACCTAGTTTTTTTGAGTAACTATTGTCGTAAAATTTATTTAATTTATCAGATATACTTTTGGGAAATTCATCATTTTTTGTGACTATCCATTGAAAATTTTTTTTTAATAAACCTACTAATATTCTTAGAATTACTTCTAAAGTAAATATAGCAACAATTATAAACAATATATTTGTAATTAACATTTTAAATTAAATTCTTAAAAAATTTATTTGCAATCTTAAAGTCTTTGTATGTGTCTATTTCAAACCAATATTTTTTATAATCTATTGATTTTATCTTTACTTTTTCCTCTTTTATTAATTTATTTAAAAGTTCTGTTGTTGATATTTTGTAATTACTTTCTTTTAATTTTTTCTTAAATTTTAACCAATTTGAAGGATCAATCTTAAATATACCCATAAATTGACCTCTTATTTCATTTATACTTTTAACTTTTTGTCCTATTTCAATTATTAATTTTTTTTGATCAGTTTTGAAACTTTCTAGATCTTTAATTGGATCAATAAACCTTTGTTTCCAATATTTTTTCCAATTTATATTGCTTGCTAAACAAAATTTATTTATATTTTTTTTTAATTTATTTATTATTGTGTGGTCATACAAAACATCTCCATAGATAACTATACAATTATAATTTTTTAACCAATGGTCTGCTTTTGTTAATGAGTAAACCATATTTGTTGATTTCCAACTTTTATTAACAAATTTTTTTATTTTATATTTCGAAAATGCTTTGCGTTCATAACCTGTTATAATTGAAATCTGTTTATTCTTTATCCCTAATTTAGCTAATTCTATTAGGTGATAATCTAATATTGACTTATTTGATATCTTTATAAGAGTTTTGGGTTTTTTTTTTGTTAACCTGTTAACTCTTGAGCCTCTTCCAGCAGCTAAAATAATTATCTTTATTTCTTTAAGCATTCTTTAAATAATTTAATATCTTCATTGGAAACTTTTTTATTTCTTTCTGGGTGCCACATAATACCTAATATTCTATGTTTATCTCCTTTGAATGCCTCAATTATTCCATCATTTGATCTATAAGTTTCATTAAGATTTTTACCTATTTTCTTAATCCCATTACTGTGAAAACATTTAACTACTCTTTTTTTTTTAGTTAATTGAGAATAAATTTTTATTTTATTTGCTACATGTCCTTTTATTTTTTTTAATTCACCATTGAAGTATAAATTAATTAATTGCATCCCTCTACATATTCCAATCAAAGGAATTTGATTCTTAATTGCAAAATCAATCAGGCTTATTTCTGTTTTATCCCTTAATTTATTAGTACCAATGTCTTGGCCACCTGATAAAATTATTCCTTTAACTTTATTTTTGTATAATAATAAATTTAATTTTTTTTTTTGTTTATTAACATTTTTTTGTATAAAATTACTAATTAAGATAACTTCAAAATTTAATTGTGAAGACACAAATTCTACTAACTTTGTATCAATAAAATCTCTTGACTCATTTCTGCTTTCTATAAACTGTTGCCCCATGGACATAGCTATTGTTTTCATTTTATTCTATCTATCTTGTTTATAGAGCAGTCTAGTATAATTTTTTTAGAATTCATTAAGTCAGAAAATAATTTTTCTCCACAGCCAATAGCAGCAGGAATATTCAATTCCCTACATCTTATTGCCATATGTGAATTTACTCCACCAAATTTAGTAACTAATCCTTTTATTTTATATGTAAATA
>MDTF01011425.1_pt1 | contig 14855 bp, 18 predicted proteins | sample 811191 | NCBI WGS metagenome assembly MDTF01 (sample SAMN05326649, study PRJNA326480) | marine metagenome | isolation source: seawater | place: Southern Ocean | collected 2011
CAGAGCTACCAACAAAGAAGTAGCAGATAAATTAATAAAAAAAATCGAATGGTGGAAACATTATACAACTATAAATAACAGCACTATGGACAATAACCCTGCACCTGGAAATAAAAAAGGTGGTTTGACAACTATACTTGAAAAATCTTTAGGTGCTGTTGCAAAAGGCGGTAATTCAATCCTTAAAGATGTTTTAAGTTATGCAGAACCTTTACAAAACAAAGGCTTTAATTTTATGGATTCACCTGGTTATGATCCAGTTTCTATAACCGGACAGGTTGCTTCAGGTGCTAATGTTATTTGTTTCACAACTGGAAGAGGGTCTTGCTTTGGATGCAAGCCAGTCCCTAGTTTAAAGTTAGCAACAAACACTGTTATGTTTAATAAGATGAAAGAAGATATGGACATCAATTGTGGAACGGTTATTGACAGTGAAGAAACAGTGGAGCAAGTAGGCCAAAAAATCTTCGAGCTAATTCTAAAAACTGCCTCTGGACATAAGTCTAAAAGTGAGAACAATGGCTATGGAGATGAAGAATTTAATCCGTGGCAAGTCGGTGTAGTAATGTAATGCTAAGCAAAAAGGTATCTACACTTACGATCATATTATTATCATCATCTGCATATTTTCTATTCGTTGCTATGGATACGTTATCTAAATATATGACCCAACATATTGAGGTAAGTCAGCTTATTTGGGGTAGGTATTTTTTCCATCTAATAGCTATGTTAACTTATTTTGCTATTTTTAAACCAAAACTTGACCTAAAAAGGAATTTTAAAATTCAGATAGTAAGATCGATGCTCCTCGTTTTTGCAACTTTTTTAATGTTTAATGCTTTAAAACTTTTTACTTTAGTAGACATATACGTTCTTTTTTTCACTGCGCCTTTAATTTTAGCTTTACTCTCAGCAATATTTTTAAAAGATAATCTGAGTTTGGTTGGCTGGATTCTTATGATTTTGAGTTTTATAGCAATTGTTTTCACGCTTGGTCCTAGTATGAAAGTTATGTCAGTTAAAGTTGCATTTCCATTTCTTATCCCAATCTGTTGGTCACTTTATCAATTTTTTACTAAATTAATTTCAAACAATAGAGAACCATTTGTTGCTGTTTTTTATAGTGGTTTAGTTGGAAGTATTATTTTTTCTATTTATAGTTTCAGCCATTGGAACGCCATAGAATCTAACTGGATATGGCTTGGCCTAATTGCACTTGGCGTTTTTGGTTTTATTTCTCATTTAATCCTTGTCTACGCAATTCAACTTTCTAACCTTTCCTTTGTAGCAAACTTTCAATATTCCCAACTTGTATGGTCATCTATTTTAGGCCTGTTGATATTTGGCACAGCAGTTGAACCAACAAGAGTATTAGGAATGATTGCAATAATAATTTTTGGGGTTTTGTTTATTAAATTTGAATTAAGTAAAAAAATTTAATCTTCCCACTCAGGTTTTGTTTTATTTAAAAAAGCGTTAATACCTATTTTAGCATTCTCACTGTTTAGTAATTTATAAAAAGAATTTCTTTCTTTCTCTAAATCATTATCAATATTTAAATTATTGCTAATTAATTTTTTAATTTCAATTAGACTTGATTTGGGTCTTTGAGATATTTTTCTTACAAAGTTAATTGCTTCTGCAGAAAAACTATTTTTGTTCAATAGAACACTTACAAAACCAAGTTCATAAGCTCTTTGACCGGAAATAAGCTCTCCCGTCATACAAAGCAGATTAGCATTATGTTTACCAAGATAATGTTTTAATCTTTGTGTTCCACCTATTCCAGGTAACAGGCCTAAGCCAACTTCTGGTTGTCCAAATTTAGATTCCTTGGTAGCAATAATAATATCACATAACAGAGCAAGTTCCATGCCCCCACCTAAAGCATACCCTTCAACAGCTGCTACAATTGGAATATTAATTTCTTTTATCTTGTCGAAAAAGCTAAAGAGACCCTTTATTTTTGCAGATTCTGCATTCAAATCTTTAAGCTCTTTTATATCTGCACCAGGAGAAAAAAATTTATGATTTCCTTGAATTAAAATAACCCTAACAGAAGAGTTCATTTCTAGTTCCTTTAAACTTTCGTAGATTTCTTTAGAAGTTTCTATGCTTAAGGAATTATTTTCCTCTTGCCGATTAAGAGTAAGAAGACCTAAATGTTTATCAATATTAATAATTATATTTTTATATTTTTTCAATTTGTTATTATTTACAAGTTAAACAAAAATTATTTTGTTGGACTTTAATAATAATTAAAACCCATTATGGGCGTAAAAGATATTACAAAAAACTATTAATAGTTATATTTAAGTCAATGACAAGCCAACTTAAAAAAAACTATATTACACAAGAAAGCGAACAAGCTTCAGTAATTGTGAAAAACCCTAGGCTTGCGAGACCTAATATCGACAATTTAATACAAAGAATACTAGTTGAGAGAAAAAAAGAAAAAAGGAGAGCTTTTTTAGTATGTACATTTGTTTTATTGGCAATCTCTGGAATAATTATATTTTCTCTTTAAAACTTAAAAACTCACATACATAGCCTGTACGTTAATTCCTCCAAATTTTAAGATAGTTGAAACAATTATTAATAAAACATTAAGAAAAGTATTCTTTTTGGTTATTGACACCTGATAGAACTAAGTTTTAACTGGCTAAATTGAATACTAGCAAGACACAATAAAAGTGTATGGAATTATTATCACCTAAAACTATAGAAGATAAAATTTTAAATAATTATTCTGATTATCAATATTTGTTTATAAATTTTCAGTCTAAATTTTTATCAGGTTTGTATTCTAGATATCAAAGTTTAGAGAGCGGCAAACTTGTTTTACATTTTGGAAAAGAAACCCATCAAGATATTTTAAGAAAAAAAGATTATGACCTTAATTTTAATATTAGTTATGAAAAATTTTGGGATAATCATAATGAAATTGAACCCAGGCGAAGATCTATAATCAAAATTGCAGAAAAAACCTTTTTACCCAAAGAGACCGCAAGGAGAAAAGTTTCACAACTTATAAAACAAAAAGTACTCAATAAAAAAAATAGAAACATTGGATGGTTACCTAACGAACAATACAAGCAAAATTATAATTTATTTATCAAAGAAGAAATTAATGATGTATGTGATCTAATTAATTTTATTTGTAAAAAAATAAATCTTAATTTCTCAAGAGAAATATTAATGAAAGAGTTAAAAAAAAAGTTTAGCTTTTATTGGTTTCATTTTCTAAAGACACAACTTGAGTACCTTAAACTATGGAATAAGCAATTCAGTGACCTCGAACTTCTTTTTATAGGTATGCAAGTTGCAAGTTTATTCGCTACAAGAGCAAAAGAAAAAAATTTACCTCTTGCAGGTATATATAACGATTCAAGTTTGAATAAAGATTTTGTAAATTTAGGTGTAAGCGTAACATCTATAGTTGAAGTTACGGGCATGCCAAGAGCAACCTGTTTTAGAAAATTAGAAATTTTAGTTAGAATGAAAGTAATTTTGCAAGATAAAATTTCAAAAAAATATTATCTTATTCCAAATGCTACCTCAAAAAATTTATTTTCACAAAATTCAATGGAAAGTGTTGTTAAACTTTTTAGTAATTTTTATTTTATTTGTTTAAGAGCAATAGATGCTAGAATTTTAAACCAATGATGCACAAAATAGCTAAAAAAAATCCAGAAAGTGCTATCACTAAAGCGTTAGTATAAAAATTATTTTTTCTGTCTTCATTTAGTTTTTTATTTAATTCATTAATATCTACTCTGTGTAAAGTTCTATTCTCTTCTCTTTTTAAATACTTGAATTGATCAGAGTTTAGATCATATGTTATTTGTTCTTTAAATTTCATCACTGATTATTAAAATTGATTTTGTGTATTGAGTCAAATATATAAATTCTATTATTACCTACGGAACTTTTGTTTGTATAAATGAGACCTAGGTGTGGTATGAAAATTAAATACTACAACTGCATGTATTCAATAATACTTTTTCTAATCTTATCAAAGATTTCATCAATATGTTTTTTTTCAGAAATAAAAGGAGGCGCCAGAACTAAAGCATCGCCTGTTGCTTTAAGATTTACTCCATTTTTATAACAAGTTTTGTAAACCTGAAACCCTGCTTTACCCGGTTTATCTTTCTTTTTAATATCTACACCACCTAATAAACCATAACTTCGAATATTATCAACACACTCTAAGTCTTTTAAGGAATGTAAAGCTTCTTGAAAATAAGGTGAAATTTCTCTTACTCTATTAAATATATTTTCTTTTTCAAATATATCTTGTACAGCTAAAGCCGCTGCCACAGCAGCGGGTATTCCTGAATATGTATAGCCGTGAAATAACTCTATTGATCCTTCTGGTGCAGAGTCCATAACAGCATCATATATTCCATCTCTAATAGCTACAACTCCCATAGGCACAACTCCATTCGTTGTAGCTTTTGCCAAGGTCATAATATCTGGCGTCACATTAAACTCCTGAGCTGCAAAAGGAGAACCTGTTCTACCCCAGCCAGTAATAACTTCATCAAAAATTAAAAGAATACCATGTTTGTCACAAATATTTCTTAGTCTATTTAGATAACCTTTGGGTGGAACTAGAATTCCTGTTGACCCGGCAATTGGTTCTATAATACACGCTGCTATTTCTCCTTCAAATTTATTTGCAATCAATTCCAAGTCGTCAGCTAATTCAGCTCCTGTATCAGGTTGTCCTTTTATAAATTTATGTTCAGGTAAAAGAGTATGACGCATATGTTGAACACCTGGCATTAGAACACTAGCGCACATCTCTTTATAATTGTTGAAACCACCGACAGATAAGCCACCTATATTCATTCCGTGGTATCCTCTATCACGACCTACAAATCTAAATCTTTTCTTGTTACCCTTAGCAGCATGGTAGGCCATAGCTATTTTAATGGCAGAATCCACTGCTGTAGAACCACAAATTGTATAAAAAATTTTATTTAAATCTTCGGGTGTATGCTTTGCAATTCTTGTTGCGAGTTCAAATGATCCACCAAATCCCTGGTTAAAAGGAAGAACAAAATCTAATTCTCTTAGTTGTTTACCAACAGCTTCTGCAATTTCTTCTCTGCCATGCCCTAAAGGATTACAAAATAAACCACAGCTAGCATCGATTAAGGTATTGCCCTCATGCGTTTTTAAATACACACCTTTTGCACTTGTAATTAGTCTTGGATTTTTTTTGAAATCACGATTCGATGAAAATGGCATCCAATGTTCATTCAAAGAGTTAGGTATGTTTGTTCTATGGGTGCTCATTTTAATAGTAAAGTAACTGATTGTTTAGATTTTTCAATCCTTAATATATAAAGAGTTACTTCATATAAATCAGATAATTCTTATGTAAACTAGAACAATGAAATATTTAAAAAATTGGGATAAAAAAAATTGGCTATCTTCACCTGAGTATACCGCAAGTATAATTAGTTTTTTAGAAAAAAGAATTAAATTTAATAAAGCAATAAAAATTTTAGATATTGGATGTGGACGTGGAAAAATTATTTCTACTTTTTCTAAAAAATATAAAATGAGCACCTTACCTTTAGGCTTAGATATTGTTGGTCATAATGATATCAAAAAAAATATAAGATTTACTAAAATTAATGCCTTAGAATATTTAATTAACTGCAAAAAAAGTTTTGATCTTATTCTGTTTAAGCAGTCTATTCATTTTTTTAAATTCACAGAAATAAAAGAAATATTAAGATTATCCAAAAAAAACCTTAATCCAAAAGGAAAAATTATAATTCTAGCCCTACATCCAAAGCAAAATCACTGGCCTTTATTTAAAATTTTTAAATCACAACTTATAAAAAGTTTAACCAAAGATCGAATAATTTTGAATTTAATTAAGTTGAATTTTAAGAGATACAAAATTAATTACTTTAAATTTGAAGTAAAAATAACCAAAAATTTATATCTTAAAATGATTAAGAATAGATTTACTTCATGTCTTCTAGATCTCTCATTGGAAGAATTAATAAATGGAATAAAAGAGATTAGAGAAAATAATAAAAAAAAACTAATTTTTTTTGATAAATTAATTTGCATTAGTTATGAAAAAAAATGATAGCCTATCTTTCTCTTTTTCTAATCTCATTTGTTGCTGCTACTATTTTTCCATTATCAAGCGAGTTAACTTTACTAGGGCTGTTAAGCACTAATAGTTACAATTTTCTCAGTCTAATACTCACGGCAAGTGTAGGAAATATATTAGGTTCAGTATTTAATTGGTTCTTAGGTTTTTATTTACTAAGACATATTAAAAAAAAATGGTTCCCCTTCAGCAAGCATCAAATTTATTTTTCCTCAAAACAATTTAATAAATTTGGAATCTGGTCGCTCTTATTCGCATGGTTGCCAATTATCGGTGACGCACTTACTTTCGTAGCTGGAATTTTAAGGGTAAATTTTTTTTTATTTTTAATTTTAGTCTCTATTGGAAAAACAATTCGTTATTTAGTTTTGTACTTTACATTTAATAACTTAACTTAATTTCTATAAAAAAGAGTGGTAGGACCGCATCTCTTAAATAATATAAAACCATTTGTTTTTAAAAGTTTCACGATACTTAAACAATCTTTTGTTTCCTTGCCACTAACATAATGTGTTTCGATAGCTAGTAAACTTACCTTAATTTTATTTAAGTCAATCTGTCGAAGCACTTGGTAATCCATGCCCTCCACATCAATATTTATAAAGTCAATTTCTTCGATATGATTTTTTTCTACTATATTGTGAAATTTTTCTGAGATTACTTCACGTATAAATTTATTTTTAAAAAATGTTTTTTTGTGTTCTGTGTAAAATATTTCATCGGCAGTGTTAACAGGACTAAATAAGCTATCAAAGTATACTTTGACCTTTTTCTCTTCACTTCCAATTATTCTACATATGTTAAGATCGTTGGGTCGAGCAATATTAAAAAGATCTATAGTAGTCTGGTTTAGGTCGATATTTACACCAGACCATCCTTTACGATATAATAAGCATGTATTACTGTACATTAATGGATGAAAGCACCCTATATCTAGATATTTACCTCTTTGTTTATTTTTAAAATAATTGATTATTTCTATATCTTCTCCCCATTGAGAATAACTAGATCTACTGAAAAAAGATTTGTGCCTTATAAATAGATTGTAAATTAAATATATTTTATATGTGAATGTATTTTTTAAAAAAAATTTTCTTAAGGACATAAAAAGTTAAGCTTTCCAAAAAAACAATCCACTACCGACACCTACGAGTAAAGCCGATACAATCCAGGCATTATTATCACTTGAAAAAAGGATAAGAACACCAAAAATAGCAATTAATATACCTATTGTTTTTTTATCCATGATTATTTTTTGTGTATTAAATCATAACATGCTATCACGCTTGACGTTTTAATCTATTTTAAAATGAATAAAAATCTTTGGATCATTACTGTAAGTCAAATATTTAGTTTTACACCAGCTCCTGTAAACGTTTTTTTAAGTGGAATAATTGGAAGTACATTAAGTCCAATCAAATCATTACAAACTTTACCAACTTCTTTAATGATTGTAGGTGTTGCTGTGTTCTCTTTTTTTGCGGCTAAAATTATGAGTAAGATAGGCAGAAAAGCTGGTTTCCTATACGCTGCACTTTTTAGTTCTTTTTCTGCTTTGTTAGCATCCTATGCCCTATGGGATAAAAATTTTTACATATTTTGTCTTGCTTGTTTTTTAATTGGTAATGCAATGTCTTTTACTCATCAATATCGTTTTGCAGCAGCTGAAAGTGTTAAGAAATCTTTTATACCAAAAGCACTTTCAATCGTAATGCTAGCTTCAATCTTTTCTGCTCTGCTTGGCCCTAATATTGCTAACTTTAATAAAGATTTAATAAACGGACATTTATATGTTGGGTCATATTTATCTTTAGCTGTTTTAACATTTATACCTGTTATATTCTTAAGCTTTTATAATCCAAAAGTGAAACCAGCAAAAGTTACGAAATATAGCGGAAGAGACTATCTTGAGCTCATCTTACAACCTAAGTTCTTGCAAGCCGTTGTGTCCGCTGCTTTTGCCTATGCCGTCATGTCATTTTTAATGACAGCCACACCTATAAACATGCATATTTTTGAAAATTATAGTTTAAATAAAACTGGTATTGTTATCCAATTACATATTGTTAGCATGTTCTTACCATCTTTAATTACAGGAAATTTATTAAAAAAATTTGGGCACAGTAAAATAATCTATGCTGGTGTTTTTTTATATATTTTAACAATTTTATTAAGTTTTTTAGAACCCTCTTTCTTAAATTATTTATTCTCTCTTGTTTTTTTAGGAATAGGATGGAATTTCTTATACTTATCAGGCACTGGTTTGCTTGTTCTATCATACAGAGAGGAAGAAAAATTTAAAGCTCAAGGATTTAATGACATCCTTGTTTTTTCAATACAAGCCATAGCTAGTTTATCAGCAGGATACATGTTGAGTATGACAAGTTGGAAGACAATGAATTTAATTGCCGTGCCTTTTTTAATTTTAATTATTCTCTCATCAATTAGAGCTGACCTATCTAAAGATAGCAAACAAATAAATTAGAATTTTAATTATTAGATTTCAACAATTTTAAAATTTTATTATGTAGCTTTTTATTAGAAGTAGCTAATATATTTCCACCTTCTATTGCAGACTTATTATTCCAAGTAGTAACGATTCCTCCAGCTTTTTCAACTATAGGAATAAGAGGAACTATGTCGAAGGGTTTGAGATTGGTTTCAATCACGGCTTCTACCTTTCCTTCTGCTAGCAAACAAAAATTTAAAGCATCAAATGTTGCTGCACCAAAATAAGCAAACGAAGAAAAAATTTTTTTAATTTTCTTATTATATTTTTTTTGAAAAAGTATTTCGTGCAAATGTCCTATAACTTTACATTTTTTTAAATTGCTTTCCTTAGAAGTTTTTAAAATAGTTTTTTTTTTATTAACCAGATAAGATTTCTTTTGATCATTTATATAAAACTTATGTAAAGCTGGAAAATTTGCCAAACCTAGAGTAGATTGATTTTTATGTGTTAATCCAATTAAATTTGACCACGTTGGAGCTCCAACCATAAAAGCTTTTGTTCCGTCAATAGGATCTATAAACCACTTATAGTCATTATCAGAATATTTTTCTAAGAGTTCTTCACCCAAAATGGCATCTTTAGGAAATTGTTTAACGATAATAGTTCTTATAAATTTTTCAAAAGCTTTATCTAAATTTGTTACAGGATCAAATATTTTTTTATTTTCTGATTTATTTTTAATTTTAAAAGGAAATTTAGAATTTTTATAATAAAAATGATTTAGTTTACTGGGAAATTTTTTTAAAATTTTTAGATGCTTGGTATAATTCATATGTTTATATGTCTTAACTAATTAGTATATTAATAACTTTAAATAAATCAAAAATTTGTAGAAAAATTAGTTGTTATCTTGGTTTACTCGCTACTATTTTAAGCTTTATTTTTAATTCTTTATTATAGTTTTTTTCTCAATGATTATATTATTTATTGACTCAAAAATATTTATAGTCCAATTAAGAAAATCTATCATTAGTTCTTCGGATGGTCTTATATTCTTTATCTTGGCATCTAAACCAGTATTCCCATCTGGTTTTAAAGCTAAAAAAATTCCCTTTTCAAGCCCTTCATCAATAATTTTAGATATTGTTTTGTATGAGTATTCATAAACTTGTTTTGCTATTTGTTCCTTGTAAATCTCTTCACCTCTTTCATTAGCGTGAAATATTACAAGAAAAATCTTAAATTTTTTGATTGTTGAAAAGCACCACTTCAAAGGAACACTTTTAACTTGATTACTGTAAAGATGTAGAAACGCTAATGATGCAGCTCTACCTAGAACCTTAAAATTTTCTCTTCTTAATTTAAAGGGTAATTTTTCTAACTCTAATTTAGAATATATTCTGTTTTCTCTTTCATTTTGTTTTGACATAATGAAAATAATAACAAATTACACGTACAAATATACGGAAAGTTTTTTTACCAATCTATGTTTTATATGCACAAATTATGCAAAAAAAAAATAAAGGATTAAACGCTTATTTTTTTAACTAAAAATAGACCTAAAGCTACTGAAGGTCCAATTCCTAAGGCATAAAGTAAGGTTCCAACACCAACAGTTCCCCCTAGTAACCATCCAAACGAAACTACAAAAACTTCAATTGCTCCTCTGATCATCACAATAGAAAAACCTGTTTTTTTTTGCAAACCAGTCATCAGACCATCTCTAGGCCCAGGACCTAATCTGGCTATCAAATATATCCCACTTCCGAAACCAACAAATAACACAGAAGAAATACATAATAAAAACTGACTAGCCCAAGTCTCTGGTGCTTTAAAGAAATATATTGTTAGATCAATCATGATCGCGATGATTATAAAATTTAATATTGTTCCTATTCCGATTTTTTCATCTAAAAAAAACCACAACAATAAAACTATTAAACTTATTAAAAAAGCCCATATGCCAACTGATAAACCCAAATTTGAAGCAAGACCTTGGTGTAAGACATTCCAGGGAGAAGCACCAATAGTTGAAATAATCAAAAGACCCTCACCAAGACCAAATATTATTAGACCCAAACATAATAAAAAAAGAGTTTTAAAAGAAGGTTTAAGATTTCTCGGTGATTTTGAACTCCAGGAAAGTCTAGGAATTTTTTTTATTTGTAAAAACATTGACCTGTCTAACAAATGTACAAAGTATACACAATCAACATATTAATCTATATTATTAAGATATATGCAAACAAAAAATTTTTTTGAATTTAGTTTTGAAAGTTTAAAACGTTTTTTAATTAAAGATTTAGAAATTGAAGAAAAAAAAGTTTCTATGCGTAGTAAACAGATTTGGCAATCTGTTTACCAAAAAGGTTCTTTTGAAATAAAAAACTTAACTACATTTCCGTTGGAACTTAGAGATAAACTCAATAATTTAATAAGCTTACAGAGACCAAAAATTGTTAATACTCAAACTTCAAGTGACGGAACTATAAAATGGTTGATTAAACTTTTTGACGGCAATGAAGTTGAATGTGTTTATATTCCAGAAAAAACTAGGGCAACTCTTTGCATTTCTTCACAAGTAGGCTGTACATTAAACTGTCGATTTTGTCATACCGGCACACAACAGTTAGTGAAAAATTTAAGCTTTGCAGAAATAGTAAATCAAGTAATGATCGCTAAAGATCAGGTCAATGACTGGAATGAACAAAAAAAAATAACTAACATTGTTCTTATGGGTATGGGCGAGCCTTTTTACAACTATGATAATGTTAAAACTGCAGTTGAGATATTAAAAGACAAAGAAGGTTTAAATTATGGACCAAAGAAAATAACTATTTCGACCGCTGGTATTGCAAATAGAATACCAGCAGCAGCAAATGAAATAGGAACTTATTTAGCACTATCTCTTCATGCTCCAACAGATGATATTAGAGAGATGATTATGCCTATAAATAAAAAATTTAAAATCAAAGACCTAATAGAACAGTGCAAATACTATAGTTCCGTTGTTAAAGAAAAAATAACCCTAGAGTATGTAATGCTTAGAGATATCAATGATAACGCTGAGTGTGCAAAGCAATTAGTTAAACTTATGGCTCAATTTCCCTGCAAGGTTAATCTTATTGAGTTTAACCCCTGGCCTGGAGTCCAATACCTGCCGACCGAAAGAGATAAAATAGAAAAATTTGGAAAAATTATTCAAGAAGCGGGATATGTAGCAACTATAAGAAGATCTCGTGGCCAGGACATTTTAGGAGCTTGTGGGCAGCTTAGAACTGAAAGTCAAAAAATTAAACAAACATAAAAAGAAAAAGATAACCTCTTTTTTTTAAATAAAGTGAGTGATACTAATATCTAAATGAATAAAAAGATATTTGTAGAATACACAAAAAATCTTAATTTAAAACAAGTCCATACGGGAAGTATTTGGACTGAAGGACCTTGTTATCTAAAAAAATTAAATAAAGTAGTTTGGAGTGACATCCCAAACAATAGAATTTTAAGTTTTGATTTTAATAAAGTTGAAATTTTTAGGTCACCTTCAAATTTTTCAAATGGAAACACGACAGATAACGAAGGCAATTTAGTAACATGTGAGCATGGAGCAAGGAGAGTTACAACTACGGATAAAAATAACGTTATTACTCTGATTGCGGATGAATATAATAAAAAAAGGTTAAATTCTCCAAACGATGTTTGTGTACATTCAAATGGAGCTATTTTTTTTACAGACCCTCCATATGGAATTATCAACCCTAAGAGAATAGAAGGTTTTCCTGGAAAAATGATGTATGGCGGTTGTAATGTTTTCAAATACGATCCAAAAACAAAATTATTAGAAGCATTAGTCACCGACATGGAAAGACCTAACGGTATAGCGTTGTCTCCTGACGAATCTCATTTATTTATCTCGAATACAGGAAATACTAAATACATTAGACGATATGAAATTGACAAAAACTTAAAAATATTAAAACCTATTGAATTCGTAAAATCAGACCCAGAACACGTGTTTGATGGTTTTAGATTTGATATAGACAATAATCTCTGGACTAGTTGCGGAAAAGGAGTTGCTTGTTATAATTCCTCTGCCGAACAGATTGGATATATTAAAATACCAGAAATAGTATCCAATATTGATTTTGGTGGACCAGGAGGAAACATATTATTTATTACTGCCAGCACCTCTTTTTATATGGCCAATTTAACTATTAAAGGAGCAAAATTTAAATAAATAAAATGAATAAAAAAATTTTAGTAACAGGAGTTTCTGGTCATTTAGGCGGAATGCTTTTTAATTCTTTATCCACTATTGGGTATAAAAATCTTATAGGTACAGATTTAAAAAAAAAAAATATAAAAAAAAATCAAAAATTTATATTAGGCAATCTTAAAAATTTTAAAACAACAATAAAAATGACAAAAGGTGTACATGCCATTGTTCATTTTGGTGCTATTCCTATAGAGGACACACAGCAAAACATTTTAAATAACAATATTATAGGCACTTATAATCTCTTTGAGGCAGCAAGAATTAATAAAGTTAAAAGAATAATTTTTGCCAGTTCAAATCATGCTATTGGCTTCCACAGAAGAACAACAAGACTGAATGAGCTTTCAACAAAGAGGCCTGATAGCCACTACGGTTTAAGTAAAGCTTTTGGTGAAGAGCTTTCAAGGTTTTACGCTGATAAATTTAACATTAAATCTATGTGCATTCGAATCGGATCGTGCCTGAAAAGTCCTGAAGATAGAAGACATGTATCAACATGGATTAGCTATCAAGATCTTACTCAATTAGTTGATATTGGCATTAAACATAAATTAATCCATCATGAAATTGTTTACGGAGCATCAAAAAATAAAAAATCTTGGTGGAATAATTCTCGTGCTTACAAACTTGGGTACAAACCCAAAGATAGCGCTGATCAATTCAATATTCACTTACTAAGTAAAAATGAATATAACGACAAAATGGCTTTACTCTTTCAAGGAGGGGTTTTTACTTCCGCAAGTTTTAAGGGCAATATTAAAAAAATTAAATAAAAAAATTAATTAATAAACAATAAAACACAATAAGTATGTTTTTTACAAAACTTTTTCAAGAAATCAAGGATGTTACTATTCCTTTATATAAAATTTTAATTCCATTTGTTTTCATAATTAAATTTTTAGAGATTATAGGAGCAGTAGATTTAATTGCTAAAGCTTTCGATCCTTTAATGAGCTTAATTGGTATGCCAGCAGAGTTTGGCATTATTTGGGTTACCGCATTAGTCGTTAACATATATGCAGCCTTAATATTGCTTGTTAATCTTTTACCCTTCATTGAAGTAAGTATAGCTCAAATCACAATTTTAACAGTAGCTATGCTACTGTGCCATAATCTTATCGTAGAATCCGCAATATCAAAGTCAGCTGGAGTTTCATTTTTATTCACTGTTATTTTTAGACTTATTTCTGCTTTTTTTGCTTGTTGGATTTTAAATTTAATTTACACATATTTTAATTACTTAAACGAAACTTTTGTAACCTCTTTTACAATTGAGCCATCACAAGCAGGCTTACTTTTCTGGCTAAAGGACCAGGCTCTATATTTGTTTTATATATTTATTATTGTAGTAATTTTAGTAACATTATTAGAATTTTTAAAATTTATAGGTGTAGAAAATTTTTTAAAAAAAATATTAATTCCACCATTAAAGTTTTTTGGTATTAGTGATTCAGCCATGAATATTATTATAGTAGGCATGACAATGGGCCTACAGTTTGGTGGCGGAATTTTAATCAAAGAAGTTAACTCCGCTAAAATAGACAAACAAAGTGTCTTTCTTTCTATCCTTATGATTAACTTAGTGCACGCTATTTTTGAGGATACCTTATTAATGCTTGCAGTAGGAGGACATTATTCAGGAGTAGTTTTTGCTAGAATAATTTTTGGATTAGGCATTTCTCTACTTATGTTAAAAATTTACAAAAGGTATAATTTATTTTTTGAGAAATATATTTTCAATGAACATTTAAGGTCGCTCCCAGTATATAAAAAAGATTAAAATTATTTTTCTTCTTCGTCTATTTCAGTATCCAAGTCTAGATCATCATCATCGTTATCATCATCTAAATCTTCTTCTTCGTCCTCAAAATCGTTATCTTCATTAGTATTATTTAAAGTTGCAAATTCAACTTTTTCTTTTTTAATCCATTTTTCAGCTGATTTTGGAATTTCTTCTTCTTCTTCCCAAGCTTCAATATCTG
>MDTF01006409.1_pt1 | contig 14842 bp, 10 predicted proteins | sample 811191 | NCBI WGS metagenome assembly MDTF01 (sample SAMN05326649, study PRJNA326480) | marine metagenome | isolation source: seawater | place: Southern Ocean | collected 2011
AATTTTTAATAATTTTTTGTTCTGATAATGCATCTAAATTACTGTTAAATTCATCTAAAATTATAATATCTGGATTATTATATAATGCTCGTGCTATACCTATCCTTTGAGATTGACCGCCTGATATTTTTATACCTCTATCTCCAACAAAAGTATTGAATTTTTTTGGTAGTTTTTTTATAAAATCATTTATACCACTCTGTTTAACACTATTAATAAAATTTTTTATTTCAAATTTTTTAATGTTATTTCCAAATATAATATTATTTTTTATTGTGTCATCTATTAGATTTATATTTTGTGCAACATATCCAAATTTTAAAGAATTTTTATTTAAATTTGAATTTTCATTATAGAAAACTTTTCCTTTAGTTGGTGCTAATAACCCTGAAATAATGTTTATTAATGTTGTTTTTCCACTTCCATTTTTGCCCACGAAGCAAGAAATTGTATTATTATTTATTTCTAAATTTATGTTAGACAAAATATTAATACTTTGATTATAATTAAAACTAACATTTGATAACTTTAGTTTTTTAAAATTTGTTAAATATTTTGTGTCCTTATAAACACTATTGTTCAATTTAAGTTTAAACTCTTTACTTATTAAATTTATTAAAGGTTTAAAAAAAACAATTCTTTGAATTGAAGCTGATATTCTAGTTGCTGACGGCATCAATCTTACAACTGATACAGCATAAATACTCACCAAAATTACAATTTCATTAAGAGAAAAGAAACTCAAACTTATATAGATAACAAAACAAATTACTGTTACACATAAAACTTCAATAATCACTCTTGGAAACTGTAATAGGATATCAGTTTTAAACTCGATATTAGCCAGGTACTTATCTAGTTTTATCAATCTATTTGAAAAAAATTTTTCTTTATTTAATATTTTAATTTCCTTAACGTTTAAAAAATTTTCAAAAATATTTTTGTTTATATCTTTTTGATGTTTCTGTCTTTGTAAGCCCCAATTAAAAAGTCTATTTTTGCTAAATTTATTTATTAATAAAACTGCTATTGTTAAGCAAATAAGGACCGGAAGGGTTACTTTAAAATTTATTAATATAAGAAAAAAGGTTAACAAAGATACTACAAGCATTTCCAAAAAAAAAGTTAGATAACTAATCAAAACTACAGAAAAATATTGAGCTTCATTTATATTTCTAATTATTTCAGAAGTATTCTTAGAAAGAAAAAATTCATAGTTTTGTGATAGATATCTTTTATACAAATCATTAACCAATCTTAATCGGATATTCATCGCAGTTATTCCTAAAAAATAATTGTAAAAGATAATAAACAAATTTTTTGTAGTAAAGATCAATACAATCAAAATTAAAATTTTTCTTATATCCAGTGAAATAAATAAATTATTAAATATTTTATCGAAAAACAAGATATTAGAAAATGGCGAAGTATTGCTTCCATCAAACATCATTGTAATAAGAGGTATAAGTATACCTATGCTTAAAATTTCTATTAAAGAATTTAAAAACATTAATATAAATAAAAAAGAAATTATAATTTTTTCTTTTTTATTTAGTAAATTTTTAATTTTATTAATTTGACTAAAATCCATTTTTTTTCTCTAATTCATTTTTTAATTCTTCATACTCTAGCATCTTTTTTTTCATAAAAACTAGAGTTAAATTCAACTTCTTCGTGATGCCCTTAGCTGTCAGAATATAAAAATAATTAATTTTATTTTTGTTTCTTTTAAAATTTTCTATTTTAATTAGGCCTTTTTGTTTGAGCGCATTAATACAGTAATTTAATTTACCCAAACTAAAACCTAATTCGTTGGCTAGCTTTCTTTGTGTAATATTCTTTTTTTTTGCTAATCTTAATTAAAATATTTAAATTATCTTGATTATTTTTCATATTTGTTCAATTATTGAACATGCTTAAAGACATCAAAAAGCAAAGTAAAGAAATAACATATTATAAAATAGTTAATTAAGCTGAAATAACAGTATTTATATAAATTTGTTTGGTTATAATGAATGTTAACATTGTATATAAATACTATTTAATTCAATTCAAATTAAAGATTATGGTAGACGATAAAAATTCAGGCTTTGAGGAAATTTTCTCTTCTCACAATATAGATGATAAAAAAATTTTGCATCTTTTAAAAAAAATTACCCAACCTAATTTAGACGAAGAAAAGTTTAATATATTAAATAAAATTTTAAAAAATTATGAAAATATCACTACCAACAATAAAAAAAATGTTGATTTTTATTTTGATGATTATGATAAATTAGAAATTTATAAAATTGGTGAAAACCATAATGATTTACTAAGATATTTTGTTTATCGATACAAATATAAAACTTTTCCAATTCAAAAAATAATTGAGGAATATCCACCCTGCATACAAATTGAACCCTCTTCAATTTGTAATTTTAGATGCGTAATGTGTTATCAAAAAGATAAGTCTTTTTCTGACAAAGAAAATAATTTTATGGGGTTCATGAAGTATGATTTGTTCAAAAAAGTAATTGATGAAATTAGTGGAAAAGTTGAGGCTATAACTTTTGCTTCAAGAGGCGAACCAACACTAAATAAACAATTCATTAAATTTTTAGAATATTGTAAGGACAAATTTATTGCGATTAAAATAAACACTAACCTCTCAACTTTAAATGAAAAACTTGCAAGAGCTTTCTTTGAAAATAATGTTCAAACAATAGTAATTTCAGCTGATGATGCAGATAAAGAAAGTTATGAAAAAATAAGAATAAAAGGAAAATTTGAAAAATTGTTAACTAACATAAATTTGCTAGATAAAATAAAAAAAGACTACCCAAATTCTAAAACTATAATTAGGGTTTCTGGTGTAAAAATTAATAAAGATCAGGATATCGATAAAATGAAAGAGGTATATGGTAAATTTACTGACTCTGTAGCTTTTGTAAATTATTTACCTTGGGAAAGTTCCTATGAAAATGAAGTAAATAAAATAGAAGATGCTTGTTCAGACCTTTGGAAAAGAATGTTTGTTTGGTATGATGGTAAAATGAATCCTTGTGACTATGATTACAAATCTTTATTAAGTAGGAGCAATGCCAACGAAACAACTATAAAAAATTACTGGAATTCAGATCATTATAATTCAATTAGATCTCAACATTCTATTGGTCAGAGAAATAATATAATTCCATGCAATAGTTGCACAAATACGTAATTATATGAAAGTTGGAGTTATTGGTCACAAAAATCATGCTACAAAAATAATCAATATATTAAATAACGAAAAAAAAGTTAAAAAAATAAAAATTTTTTTATATAAGAAATATAACGAAAAAAATTTAAATTTAATGAGTAAGAAAATTGAATACGTTTATTCAATAAAAAATTTACTTGACACCTGTTCTGTATTTATTTTATCTCCAACAAAAACACATAAAAAATATATTAAGTTATTTTTAAATACAAAAATCTATATCTTTTGTGAAAAACCTGGTGGAAGTGGAATTATTGATTTAAATTTTTTAAAAGAGATTAAGGAAAATAGAAAAAGAGAAATATATTTTAACTACAATTTTTTATTTACTAAACAAATTGAATTTATCAAAAAAATGATACAAAAAAAGAAAACTTACGGAGATTTAAATTTTATTGATCTGAAACTTACAAACGGTATTTCTTTTAAAAAAGAATTTTCTAATAATTGGAGATTTAAATCAAAAAATATATTTGATCAAATTACTGGCAACGTAGGATCTCATTATATTAATATGTTGATCTGGCTTTTTAAATCAGTGAAAAAGGAAAATATTTTAAAATTAAGTGTAAACAAAAAAAATGACACTTCACTTATAGTGTTAAAAGCTGGTAAAAATAACCTTGTAAATATGTATTTTTCATACTCAAATCCTTTATCAGACGAATTTAATTTATTTTTCTCAAATTCAATTTTAAGAATTAAAGATAATAAAATTACAATTTTAAAACCAAGAGATTGCTTTGATAAAAATAAAAATTTTGTATCACCTCCAATTTTTTTAACTGAAAAATTGAATCAAACTCACGAGTACCTAGACTCATTAAAAAAATCAATTAATTTTTTTTTAGATAAGGTAGAAAAAAATAAAAAATTTCCTTCAAAATATTTTAATAACTCCTTAGATACACTGAGATTTTTTATATGAATTATCATAATTTATGGAAAAAAGCAGAAAAAATAATTCCAGGCGGTAATGGCCTTTTATCAAAAAGACCCAAAAGATTTTTATCATCTGGATGGCCGACATATTATAAAAAGGCTAAAGGAATATACTTGTGGACTCTTGATAATAAAAAACTAATTGACTTTAGTATTATGGGAATTGGGACTGCAATATTAGGATATGCAAACAGTGCTATCGACAAAAAAGTTAAATTAGCAATTGATAGAGGAATAAATACAACACTTAACTGTATTGAAGAATATCAGTTAGCAAAAGAAATCCTAAAGTATAATAGATTTGCACAACAGGTTAAATTTGCCAAAGGGGGGGGTGAGGCGATGGCGATGGCTATAAGGATAGCTAGATCCAATTCCATGAAATACAAAGTTGTTTTTAGTGGATACCATGGATGGCATGACTGGTATATTTCTGCAAACCTATCAAATATAAAAAATTTAAATAATCACTTGTTGAAAGACCTTAAGCCCCTGGGTGTACCTAATAATTTAAAAAACTCTATCATTCCTTTAAAATTTAATGACCACGAGCAATTAATAAAAATATTTAAACAAAATAAAGATGCTGGAATCTTAGTTATAGAAGGAGCGAGAAACGATTACCTTTCTAAAGAATTTGTAAGAGCAATAAATAAACTAAAACAAACAAAAAAAATAATTGTAATTGTTGATGAAATTACCTCTGGATGGAGAGAATCTTTGGGTGGTGTCTATAAAAAAGCTAATTTAAATCCAGATATAGTAGTATATGGAAAAGCGTTAGGAAATGGCTATCCAATTTCTGCTGTGGTTGGAAAAAGAAAAGTAATGGGAATTAGCAACCAGACATTTATCAGTAGCACTGCCTGGACCGAAAGAATAGGATTTGTGGCTGCATTAGCAACAATTAAATTCATGAAAAAAAATAATGTTTCATCCAAAATTATGAAAAGAGGAAAAAAAATTATTGATGGTTGGAAAAAATTAGCTTCTAAAAATCAATTGGAAATTACAACCAATGAATTTTATTCTATGCCAACCTTTAGCTTTAATTATGAAGAAAATAATGAAAAATTAAATACTCTTTTTACAAAATATATGCTTGAAAAAGGTTATATTGCCACAAATTATATGTTCATTACATTTGCGCATAATGAAAATGAAATAAAAAAATATTTAAAAATATGTAGTGTTGTATTTAAAAAAATAAAACAAGACTTATCAAATAAGACAAAATTAAAAAAAGTTACTTCAAGAAAAATGACTTACTAAACCTATAGTTTTGAACTATAGCCACCATCAATTACAATATTTTCTCCATTGATATAATTACTTTTATCAGAAAGTAAGAATAAAATTAAGTTTGATATTTCGTCTGCTTTTGCCATCCTTTTGGAGGGAATTTTTTGTGAATATCTTTTAATAAAATTTTGTGTTTGTGTATTTTTGTTTTCTACTCCACCAGGTGAAATACAATTAACATTAACATGTGAATTTGACATATAGTTTGAGAAGTATTTTGTTAACTGAATTATACCAGCCTTTGTTGCACCATAAATTTCTGATGATTTTCGATCTCCTTTTTTATAATTATTAAAATCTGGAGAGTACATGCCAAAAATAGATGATATATTAATTATTTTTCCATATCCCTGTTTTTTAAAAAAACTTTTAAATATAAATTGAGATAAGAAAATATTTGCTTTTATATTAACGTTCAAAGACCTGTCAATTTCATCGAGAGTTCTGTTTTCAAAATCGGATAATACTTGATAAGCGGCCAAGTTAATTAGTCCATAAATTTTTTGATATTTTTTTTGTATTTCTTTTGTGACTATTTTTATTTTTTTATTATTATTAAAATCTAAACAATAATAGTTATCTTTAACTTTTTTATTTTTATCTAACAAAATTAAGTTATAATTATTTTCAGATAATAGATTAATTAAGTTTTTACCAATTTGTCCTTCTGAACCTGTAATTAAAATATTTTTATTTAAATTTTTCATCTTTTAATAATACTAAATTCCAACCTTCATTTCTTTTTATAAATTTTTGATATTCAATTAGCTCAGGATTTTTTTTAACATAATTAACCAACTCTGTCATATTTATATTATAAACTTTATTTTTAAAATGATTTAATATTTGTTTAAATAAATTAAAATCATTTTTGTAATCTATGCAAAACCTATACTTTGATAAGTCTTTTTTTAAATCTTTTCTCTTAAATTTAAATTTATTTGAATTATACATGTGGGGAGTAACATGTTCTCTTTCGGAGGGTAGAATTGCCTTTCTATTGGTAATTTTCAGAGTTGAAAAATTGAAGATTTCTATATCCATACCATCTGGATACGTTGTGGGTAGAGGATATGTGTTGGCATAATAATCCATTTTTGAGTTTAAAAATGTACTTAACATGTTGTTAATTATTCTATAATCAACAAATGGGCAGTCGGATGTAACTCTAACGATTACTTCAGATCTGAATTTTTTTGCAGTCTCGTAATATCTTGAAAGCACGTCATTTTTACTACCTCTATAAAATCTTATATTCTCTTTTTTACAGAATTTAACTATCCTATTGTCTTCCAACAATCTTGTCGTACAAATAATAACATCCTTAATTTTTTTACAGTGCTTGAGTCTTTCAGTCATAATTTTAAGAGGGGTTAGGCCTCTATGTTTTTTAAGAACTTTCCCTTTTAATCTTGTGGAACCAATCCGCGCCTGTATAATAACATCTACTTTTTTTTCATTTTTCATATTAAATATATATAAAGTTATAATACACCATTTATGAATGAACTTATAAAACTAATTAATACAATAAAAAAAAAAAAAACTAAAAAAAAAGTGTGTTTTTTTTTAGGTAATACTAAAAAGAAAGAAAATAAAAAATTTTTTTTCACGCCAATTAGAGAAAATAGAAATTTTATTTTTTTTGGAGCAATTGTCTACAGTGATTTAATAACAAAGAAGATTTTAAAAATTATTGATGGTAAAGTTGATATTGTTCTTGTCGATATTGAAAAAAAAGTCCAATCTAAAAATAAGAAAATTAGTTTAGTAAATATTGAAAGATCAGCTAAAGATGTGATTAAAATATCAAAACTTTATATCTATAAGGCAAATGACCTTGCTGTAACTGCAACTGAAACATTGTTATTTAATCTTTTTCTTACAGATAAAAGAGGGCTTGGTGGTAAAAAAATTCTAATTATTGGAATAGGAAATATAGGATTTAAACTTTCTATTAAATTTGTGGAAAGTGGTTCTAGAGTTTATATTTGGAGTAGGAAAAAAGAGTTGCTTCCAAATTTTGCTAAAACGATAAATACTATAAAACCTCAAGGCACCACCTCAACTGTTAAAGCTTTAAAGAATATGCCTAAAAGTTTAAATTTTTTTGATATCATTATTTCGACAGCGGATAGTAAAAATATAATTAAAGGAAATATTGTTCAAAATTTGAAAAAAAAAAATATATTTATTGATGTAGGAAAAGGTAACTTTGATAAAAATGCTATTAAAATTCTTAATGATAAAAAAATTAACATTTACAGACTAGATACAACAAATTCATATTTTTCGTATTTGGAAAATATGACATTAACTGAGAAGCAATATAATTATAGTAAGTTTAAAAATAAAGTAGAAAATTTTACTTTTGTTTTAAGGGGTATTGTTGGTCAAAAAGATGACATAGTTGTAGATGACGCACTAAACCCAAAAAAAATTTTTGGTATCTGTGATGGTGCTGGTGGATTTTTTAGTCATAATTTTGATGAAAAAAAAAATATTTTGAATAAGATAAAAATCAATACAAATAAGAAACCTTCATATGACTAATAAAAATAAAAAATTTGTGATATTGGGTGCTGGCCCAGTAGGACTTGTTACGGGATATTTTTTAGCAAAACAAAATTTCAATGTAGAAATTTATGAAATGCAAAACCAGGTGGGTGGTATGTGTAGAACTTGGAAATGGAAAGATTTCTATGTAGACACAGGTCCACATGTATTTCATACATCGGACAAAAAATTATGGAGTCTATGGAAAAGATTATTTAAGAATAATCTTATAGAGGGTATCTATAGATCAAAAAATATTTTTGGAGAAAATTTTGAAAATATGGTTGACTACCCTCTTTCAAATGAAGCAATAAATAAATTTCCTAATAGTCAAAAAAAACAAATCCTTAAAGAGTTAAAAGAAGCTAAAAATAATAAAGATAAATATACAAGTAATTTTAAAGAACACGTAATAAGCCAAGTAGGTCCAACTCTTCAAAAACTATTTTTCGAAGGCTATCCAGAAAAGGTATGGGGTATTGAGACCTCTAAAATGACCTCTGAATGGGCACCAAAAAGAATAAAATTTACAGACAAAACTATACCCTTTTTTAACAAAGAAAGAACTGGCGTTGGGAAACTTGGAACTGGGCAACTTTATGAAATGATTAAAGATGAAATTTTAAGAAATAAAGGAAAAATATTTTTAAATCATAAGGTCATAAAAATAAAACATAATGAAAATATTATAAATACAATTGAATTTTCCAATAAAAAAAAAATATCTATAAATAAAAGTGATATTTTAATATCAAGTCTACCTATTAATTTGGCAGCTAAATTTTTAGGTCATTCAAGTAATCTTAAATTTAGAGGAGTGAGATCTATTTATATTTCTATTAAAAAAGAAAGGTGTTTGCCAAAAAAAGTGAATTGGGTTTATTTTGCAGATAAATCAATTTTATTTAACAGGGTTTCTGAACCCAAAACTATGTCAAAGTTTCTTTCTCCAAAAAATAAAACTTACTTATGTGCAGAAATAACTTACAGTAAAGGTGATCAAATCGATAAAATTAACCTTAAAGAAATTAAAAAAATAATTATTAAAGATTTATTAAAAACTAAATTAATTAATAATAAAAGTGAGGTTCTGGATATTTCAGAAAATAAAGAAGATATAGTCTACCCGATTCAGTTTGTTAATTATAAAAAGACCTTAGCTGCTACAAAATCATTTATTTCAAAATTTACACAGCTTTATTCTTTAGGAACAGGTGGGGATTTTGATTATGCAGATAGTCAAATACTTTTTCATAAATCAATGGATCTTGTTAAAATATTAACAGATAAATATAATCAAATCACAAATGTTAGAAAAATAATTAATACCGTAAAGCTTAATAATATAGTTCAGCTAGGTAAAAAAAAGGTTGGTTACGGAAACAGACCATTTATAATAGCTGAAGCTGGTTTAAATCATAATGGAGATTTAAATATCGCAAAAAAACTTATTGATAATGCTGCCGAATGTAAATGTGATGCAATTAAATTTCAAACTTTTCAAAAAGATGGGCGAGTGTCTGCTTCTGTCAAAAGTGTTAATTATACTGAAAAAGCTGATGGTTTGAGAGAAGATATCAATGAAATGTTTAATAGATTAAATATGAGTCATAAATTTCATGAAGAAATTTTTTCTTATGCAAAAAAGAAAAATATAACTATTTTTTCTACTCCTTTTGATGAAAAAAGTGTTGATTATCTGGAAAAGCTAAATGTTCAATTTTACAAAATAGCATCTGTTGATGCAATAAATATACCATTGATATACAAGGTCGGCCTAACAGGCAAACCTTTGATATTGTCAACAGGTATGTGTGATATTGGAAATGTGAATGATGCAGTACAGGCTTTTAGAAGTTCTGGAAATAAAAATTTAATTCTATTGCACTGTCTATCTTCATATCCCGCTGATGAGAGAGAAATGAACCTAAAAGCAATAGATACCATGAAAAAGATTTATAATATTCCCGTTGGATTGTCTGATCATTATCCTGGCATAGACATTTCAATATTATCCTTGGGAATGGGAGCTGATATTATTGAAAGACACTTTACGCTGAGCAAAAAACTAGAGGGCCCAGACCATATTCTCTCTTCAGAAAAAGATGAAATGAAAAAATTAGTGAATATCGCTCATAATAGAAATTTGATACTTGGATCAGGTGAAAAAGTAATTCAACCAAGTGAATATGAAGTAATTAATAGTCAAAGAAAATCCTTATATGCAAAAAATAATATTAAAAAAAATGAAAAATTTTCTTTAGACAATATATCTATTAAAGGTCCAGCGGGAGGAATATTGCCAAAATATATTGATATTATATTGGGAAAAAGATCCAAATCTTTAATTTTAAAAGATCAGCCTATAAGTTGGGAAATAATATAAACAATGTTCAGTGTCCTGAATAAAAAAATTAATGATCAAAGGTATTCTCAAAAACTATAAAGATTTAATCATTAAGAATAATTTTATAAAGTTCAATCAAAAATTATTTAATTATAGATTAAATAAACCTAAATCGAAAATTTTGATCGAATTTAATGCTTTTAGTTATACGCACTGTTACATGTCAATAATAGCTAATTATTTAGTTAAAAAAAAATCTGCTGAATTAATTGCATTTAATAATTATAAATTAACAGCACACAGTTACGAAGATAATTTTATAAAAAAAATTAAATGGATAGTAGGTAAGTTTTTTAAGTTAAATTATTTTAAGATTTATAGTTCGTTTGGAGTTCGTGATTTTATATATCCAACTAAAAATGATAAAAATCTACTGCATGCAAAAAAAATAAAAAAAAAAATTCTTAAAAGTTTAAAATCTAAATCTGATGTACTTAAAATAAAAATCGATAAAATTTTACTAGGTGATTTAATTTATGATGGTTATTTAAAGTTTTTCTCAATAGAAACTTTAGACATTAATTCTTACAAATTTAAAAAATACTTATATGAGTTCATTTTGATTTATCTTTATTGGAAAGATTATTTAATTAAAAACGATGTAAAATGCATAATAGGTGTTCACGGCGTTTACGCTTATGGAATAATTTACAGGATTGCTTTTAGAAAAAATATCGAAGTTTTTACAACAATGAATGGTAGAATTTTTAAACTTGATAAGAATAATCAGTTTAATAATAGTGAATATAAATATTTTAAAAAAATATTTTTAAAATTCACAAATAAACAAAAAAAAAAACTTAGAGAAGTTGCTGATATTCTCATAAAAAAAAGAATGAAGGGAAAAATTGGTAAAAATATTAAAGAGTTAATCACAACAAAATCAGCATTTGCAAACTCTTATAATAAAAAAATAAATATACTAAGTAAAAATAAAAAAATCAAAATTTTAATTGCAACTCATCAGCTTGGTGATGCCTGTAATTTTTGGGGTAATAATTTCTTTCCAGATTTTTATGAATGGTTAAAATTCTTGTCAAAAATTTCAAAAAACACTAATTATGAATGGTATATTAAAGATCACCCTTATTATTCAGACTTAAAATACGCCAAATCATTAGATAGGACGGCTGAATTAACAAAAAAAATTATTAAAGAAAGTAACAATTTAACTCATCTGCCAAGTAATATTTCCCACCATCAAATTATAAATGAAAAAATAGATTTTGTACTTACAATTTATGGAACTATCGCATTTGAGTATGCATATTTCAAAGTTCCAGTTATTTTAGGTACAAGGAATTGCCCTACCTATAATGCAAAAATTAATATTTCACCCTCAAGCACAAAAGAATACAAACAAATTCTAAAAAATTTAGAAAATATTAAGCTAAAAGTTAAAAAGAATAATGTCCTTGATTATTTTTTTATGAATTATGTTTACAACGATTATGATATTTTCTTTGAAAAACATAGTAATTTTATAAATAAAGAAAACAAATGGGATGATTACGATACTTTTAAATTTTATGATTATTGGGTAAAAAATGTTAACTTTAAAGAAATAAAAAAAATGCACAAAACTTTTGATGAATTTTATATATCAAAAAAACATACAGTAGACCTTAGCCATAATAAGATATTATTCAAAAAATTATTCAACTCTTATTAAAAGATTAAATATGCAAAAAGTAACCAATTAAGTTTAAGTTGTTTTTATTTAAATTTATTCAATTTTTTTTAAAAAATATTTAATATTTATGAAAATAGTTAATTTAATGAAAAATCTGTTGAGAGCTGAGCTTGCTGTGCCCAAAGCTATAAAAAATAATACAAAGTATTCACCAGATAAATTATACATATTTGGCAAAAGAAATAAGAATAAAACTTTTTATGTTATAAAAAACGATTTTAATCCTAATGGTTTATTTTCTAATTTAACATTTGTATTAGATCATATAAATTATGCTGTTAAAAAAAGGATTATTCCAATTATTGACATGGAAAACTTTCTAACAGTTTATAACGAAAAAAATAAAATTTTTGGAACAAATAATGCTTGGAACTATTATTTTATGCCCATAAATAAATATAAATTGAACGATGTATACGCAAGTAAAAATGTAATATTTTCAAAGAATTCAAGACTTAGTAATAAATTAGTTAATGAAAATGCTTCACTTAAAAAAATTTTAAAAAAATATGTTATAATAAAACCTCAAATTTTAAAGTTATTTAAAAAGACTAAAGCGCTTCATTTTAAGAACAATAAATCAATCATGGGTGTGCATGTCAGGGGCACACTCCAAAGAATTGTTAGAAGGCACTCAATGCCACCTCACCCTAAAGATTTTTTAAAAGAATGCATAAAAATTTTCAAAAAAACAAAATCTGAAAAATTATTTTTAATTACAGAGGATGATTTGTATTTAAAAGAATTTAAGAGTTATTTTAAAAAAAAATTGATTTATTTAAATGTTCCAAGATCAAATCCAAAGCCTTATGAATTACACAACTTTCATTTTGAAAATTACACTCGAGAAAATCATAAATTTAAATTTGGACTTGAAACCCTTATTGAGTGTCTTTTATTAGCTGAAACACAATATTGTTTTTATACTGATTCAAATGTCTGGAGAATATCAAGTTTGCTCTCTGCGAAGAAGCAAAAGAAATATCAACTTGTAACCAAACTAAACTCAAATAATAAATTTATAGCAAGATGGAAATGGTACTTTCACTACTATTTGCCATTTTTATTTGGTAAGATCAAATATACTATTAAAAAAATTAAATAAAAGTTTGTACTTTATTTAGCTTTTTTTCCAAAATTCAAGATTAAATTTGTAATCTTTAATTATACTTTTATAATTATTGATAATAACATCATCACTACATGTGTGATGGTAAAATTCTTTTGCTTTAATCAATTTTTGAACATCTATCGAATAATTTTCTTTCGACAAATATTTTTCTAAACAATCAAACTTTTCAAGATTTAATTCATTAACAAAATTTGTATATATTGGGTCTAGGATTCCACCTGAATAAAATACTGGTAGTTTAAAGTAAAATGCTTCTCTCAATGGTAAGCTGGACCTACCCACTAAAGATGGCATAGTTAGTGCAAACGAATTTAAATATAATGATACAATTTGCTCTAAACTCAAATAATCATAAATAAAAACATGCTTTTGCAAATTTTTTTTATCTATTTCATTTCTAATATATTGTTTATTACCTTTATCATGTCCTGTAAAAACCAATATAAAATCATCGATATTTTTCCTTAATAGCAACTCTAAAGATTTAATTAAATATACGTGATTTTTGTGAGGCCAAAATTGAGCTGGATAAAATAAAATTTTTTTCTTTGGTAATTTTAACTCATCAAAAATTCTATCAAAATTATGATTGTTTTTATTTTTTTCATAATATGATGGGAGATCTGGAACAAAAGCTTGTATTTCAAAAAAGTTGTTTCTGCTGCAGTTATAAGCATTTTGAATATCTGTTTTCGTTGTGTCAGTATCAACTATAATTTTAAATGCTCTATCTGATGCATATTTATAAGACTCTTCTCTTAATCTGTAGTTACTTTGGCTGTACTTAGGATCCCTGTATTCTGGAAAATATGGGATTGACTTATGTTGCATTTCCCAAATGCTATAAACAAAGGGGGTAAATTCACAAAATTTAACAAAAGAGGATGGTGATATAAAAAAAAGAAGATCAATACTGTGTTTTTTTAATTTTTTTTCTAAAGGATTGTCAATATTGAAAAGTTTAAATATTTTTTTAATCAAATCAATTTTATGTAAAAAAAATAAAACTTTTAAGAAAAAATTCAACTTAAAATTTACTAAATTATAATTATTTGCTTTTTTTAAATAAGTATAAGTGTTTTCATTTGTTACAAAACACTTGTATTCATGCTCATTTTCTAAAGCTTTTGACAAATGTTTTAGCCTTGTTTGAGAAAGACTTATTCCCCCGCCACCGTTAATTTGGCTGTCAAAAAAAATACCTATTTTCATTTATTATTAATCAGTTCCACTAATTATATTATCTAATTTTTTTTTAGGTTTCCAGCCTAATTTTATTATAGCTAATCTATTATTTTCAATTTAATAAATGTCTTTTTCTAATGTATTTATTTTTTAAATGAAATTTTTAAATGAATTTTTTAATAACCCTAATAATAAAATTATTTTTCCATTTTTGAAGTCGAAATTTACTAATATAAATTAAGAATTTTTTTTATATTAATAATAATTTACAAAATACCTGTTTAGTAATAAAAATTTTTTTCAGTGCATAAATCAAGCCAATTGAGCTATTAGTACTGGTCAGCTACACGCATTACTGCGCTTCCACATCCAGCCTATCAACGT
>MDTF01017498.1_pt1 | contig 14829 bp, 11 predicted proteins | sample 811191 | NCBI WGS metagenome assembly MDTF01 (sample SAMN05326649, study PRJNA326480) | marine metagenome | isolation source: seawater | place: Southern Ocean | collected 2011
CCTCTTGATCATACACTCCATCATTATTGGCATCGCCATCTAATCCACTGTTTGAAGGATCGTAAAGAACTTCGTTAATTACCAATTGTGCAGACGCACTCAAGCTGGTAACAACGAGAAAGCAAAGCATGTAAACTTGTCTCATAATTACTTCTAGTTTTAATTAATATTTCGAACGTTTTGGAAGCTTGATTTTTTAAATCTCTACGAATGAACCGGAAATTTGAGTACTTTTAGCATACCAATTATCTCTTTTTAAGAATACCAATTTGGAAACTGTAATTCAAAAAATAATCCTTCAGTTTGAAGCGAAGACCAAAAGACATCGGTCTAAAAAAAAATCGTTACGATTATATCAAAGGCTTTATAACCTCCTGAAAGTGTTGATCATAAATACCGATTTACCTGAAGGAACTACATTACCACCAACAAGGTTACTAGCCGAAAGACTCGATTTATCGCGCACAACAGTTAACCGAGCATATGAGCTTTTAAGGCTCGAAGGTTATGTTGACTCTCACCAAGGATCTGGACATGTAGTGAAAAGTATTCACAATGAAGATGCACCTCTTTTAGATACCAATTCGGAAAAGAAGAATTACCCTTCAATATCAGATGTTGGCGAATCATTTTTAAGCAAAGTCACACTTATTAATAGTACAGATGATAAGAGTATAGCTTTTCGTCCGGGTTTGCCTCCACTCGATATTTTCCCAGTAAACAATTGGAAAAACCTTTCGAACCATTATTGGAGATACATCAAATCATCGGCACTTTCGTATTCTCCAGCCTCTGGAATTGACCAGTTGAAGAAAAACATTGCCAATTACCTGAATTTAACGCGCGGAATTAAGTGCGATTACAGACAAATCATTATTGTTTCAGGATCGCTACAATCATTGTATTTAATTGGTACAGTTCTCATTAACCCGAGTGATGGTATTAGTATTGAGAACCCAACTTTTCCGAATGTAAATTCCATTTTCAAAGGGTTGAGAGCTCAGCTTAATCCCGTATCAATTGATCAAAATGGATTGGTTGTTGACGAATTAATAAAAGACAATCACAGCAATTCTAAGTTACTGCATTGCACCCCTTCTTGTCAATATCCAACAGGGGTACAAATGAGTTTAGAGAGAAGAAAAGAACTCATAAAATGGGCACAGGAAAATGGAACCTTCATCATCGAAAATGATTATGAGCACGAGATTCACAACCATCAAGCACATATTCCATCCATCTACAGTTTAGATAAAAGCGAACATACCATTTACCTGAGTACGTTCAACAGACTGCTACATCCTTCCATCAGACTTGGATACATGGTTTTGCCACCCTATTTATTAGATCCAATTGAAGCTCTACTGAAGCACTCTCACCGTTTTGTTCCACCATCTATTCAAGTCGTTTTAAACCAATTCATCGAAAAAAAATACCTGCACACGCATGTTAAAAAGGTAATTGACGTTGCCAGAGATAGAGAAGAACTATTCAAAACTGAGTTTAACAATGCATTTGATGGTCAGGTTTCACTTATTGAAAACCAAACACATAGCTTACATTTATTGGCTGAGTTACCTGAAAACATGGATGATAGAGAGGTTGTAAAACTGTTTGCCAAAAACAACATCATTACACATCCTTACAGTAAGTGTTTTACTGATGACGAAAAAAAATCTGGATTTATCCTGGGTTACTCATCTGTTCGTGAGCCAGTTATCAAACAAAAAGTCAATCAAATGGCTAAGTTGTTTCAAAAACACAACCATTAATTGGTATTGTAATAATTAACCTATTGGTATCTAAACACAAGCTTGCATCATTTCTACATTTACCGCCAGAACTAGAAGAATAATGAAAGCGTATTTACAAATACTACTTTGTATTGCAGGTATTTCCCTGTATTCATGTGATAACAACAAACACATTGAAACTGAGGAAGAAATAACTGAAAACCCTGTAGACACAAACGACACTAATTTTATTTTAAAAACAACTGGAACAGGCGTTTACACCTTTGATTCTTACGCTCCCATGAGCGATAAACCAATGAATATTTATTACCACATACCTTACACTGCTACGGCTGAATCGCCCGTATTAATGGTATTTCACGGTAATGGTAGAGATGCTTTAGAAAGCAGAGATGCACTTATTGCAAAAGCCAATAGTTTAGATTTTTTGGTTGTTGTTCCAGAGTTTTCGAGGTCTAATTTTCCGGGTGGAGATGGTTACATTTTAGGAAATGTTTTTGAAGATGGCGACCATCCGAGTGAGGCTACTTTAAATGATGAGTCTATTTGGACTTTTTCATTGGTAGATCCCATTTTTGAATCGTTTAAAGAGCTTAGCGGAACACTTGATAACTACTACGATGTTTTCGGTCATTCAGGTGGAGCTCAATTCGCACATCGATTTTTATTATTCAAGCCAAATGCTCAATTCGATCAAGTAATTGCAGCTTCTGCCGGCTGGTATACCATGCCTGATACTACTGTTCGATTTCCTTATGGGTTGAAAGACAGTCCGGCAGTTAACACCAATCTCCAAAACCTATTCAATTTGCCTGTTCAAATAATTGTGGGACAACTAGATAATAACCCCAACTCAGGTGGATTGAGACACACTCCACAAGCCGATGTTCAGGGAGACCATCGTTTAGAAAGAGCCAATTACTATTACACCAATTCTCAAATCATTGCTGGAAACTATGGATTTCCATTCAGATGGACGTATCGTACTTTGCCAAATGTAGATCACGATTTTAATCAAACTTCTTCAGCGGCAGCAAACATCCTTTACAACAACTAGAAATGGTAGCTTTACGGCATTAAACGTTGAGTTATGTCTTATTGTAAAGCCATCGCTTCGATGCCGGAGCCGAGAAAAAGTCTGCACAAAAACTACCACGATAATCATTACGGTTTTCCGTTACATGACGACAATGAGCTTTTTTGCCGTTTGGTGATGGAAATCAATCAAGCTGGTTTGAGTTGGGAAACGATTCTCAAAAAAGAAACAGGTTTCCGAGAAGCTTATGATCAATTTGACATTAAAACGGTGGCTGGATATTCAGAAAAAGACCGAGAACGATTGCTTTCTAATCCTGAAATCATTCGGAATAAACTCAAGGTGAATGCTGCTATTGTGAATGCACAACGCATTTTAGAACTGCAAGAAGAATATGGCTCGTTTGAGAAATGGTTGGCGCATCATCACCCAAAAACAAAAGAAGAATGGGTGAAACTATTCAAGAAAAATTTCAAATTTACAGGAGGCGAAATTGTGGGTGAATTTCTGATGAGTATTGGTTATTTACCAGGAGCTCACGATCCTGATTGTCCGATTCAAGCGGATATTGACAAACAAAAGCCCAAATGGAAATATGCCTAAACAAGAATAAATATAACTTGTTGACCACTTATGAAGCAGCTTAGAACTTTACTTTTAGGATTGGTGATTCCAGTCTTTTCAATAGCACAAACTACTCCCGAAGCTAAACCAACTTTTACTGACGAAAATCTAGAGGTTGTAGCCGAAACTGGCAAGTTTCAACCTATTGGTGTTGCTGTATCTAAAGACAATCGAGTATTTGTTTCGTTTCCGCGAAAAGCCAAAGATTACCAGTTTGGACTAACAGAAATTGTTGCAGGTAAACGAGTGGCTTATCCCGATGAAAAGTGGAATGAAGACGGACCAGAATCGAGTCATTTTGTGAGCGTTCAAGATTTGTGCGTTGATGATCAAAATAACTTGTGGGTGTTAGATTCAAAGCCTGCTCCTAAAAGCTCAATTTTTAAAAGTGAAGATCAAGAAGTTGAAGAAGGAAAATTCAAACTGATCAAAATCAACATTGATAAAGACAAAGTTGATCACATCTACACTTTCTTTGATTTGGATAAAACCATTTCAGGCTTAAATGATATTCGTGTTGATACCAAAAAGAACATCGCTTATTTAACTGATCCCGGTCAAAGTGCCATTGTTGTTTTAGACTTGAAATCAGGAAAAACCAGAACAGTTCTCAAAAATCACGCTTCAACTGTTGCCGATTCTACTATTGTTCTAACCTATCATGGTGAGCCCATGGCTACTAAAGATGGAAAGCCTTTTTCATCAAACGCCAACGGAATTGCATTAACCAAAGACTATAAATATTTGTATTACAAGCCTATCAATCAGCGTAATTTATTCCGTATTGAAACGCAATATTTAGCGGATGAAACCCTTACTGATTCTGTGTTGGCCACGCATGTCGAAGATATGGGAAGAACATCAACCAGCCATGGGTTGATAGCTGATGAAACAGGAAATATTTACATCACCTCATCTACTGATTACAGCATTAAATACTTAACTCCTGAAGGAGACTTGATGGTTTTGACTAGAGATTCTCGCTTGTTGTGGCCAGATTCATTTGGAATTGGCTCTGACGGATACTTGTACTTTTCTTGTGCTCAATTGCATTTACAACCTACTTGGAATAAAGGCATAAGCAAAGTTGAGGCTCCCTACAAAATATTTCGTGTAAAGTTACCTAACCAATAGTTTCGTTACCGCTCCACATTTTAGGAGTGATACCATGGTAATTCTTAAAGGTTGTGATAAAGTGCGAAACACTTTGATAACCTAATAAGTAAGCTATTTCTTTCACCCTATGATTCTTTTCGAGTAAAAGAACTGCACGTTCCATTTTAAGTTGAATGATGTAGGATCTGATTGTGATTCCAAATTTGCTTTTGAAACCATTTTTAAGCTGCATCACATTTAAATTAAAGCGTTTTGAGAGTTCAGGAAGTTTGGGTGTTTCCATGAAGTTTGCATCTAAAAATGATTTTACCTCATCTAGCTTTTTATCGTGACAAACATTGCCCTTTTGCTTCGTTTCGTTCTTGATTTTCAGTTGAGATGAATGCACAAAAAAGAACAATTCGCGCAATTTTAAATCAATCAAATACTTGTTCTGTGGTTCACGTTTGTCAAATTTGATAATCTGATTGATGACTTGAAATATGTTGATGTCGTTGGGCAACTCTCTTCTAAACAATGTTGGATAATTACTCCACATGGTGAGAGAATTCAAAACAGAATCTCTACTCCACTCTTCTTTGCTCATCAGGTTTTCGTAGTATTCCCTAGACATGTACATCATGATATACTCAGTATCATCAGGCTGACACATTTCAACCTCTTTGTAAACATCTCCATCAACACCTATAATTAATGAACCCGTTTGGGTTTGATGATGATTGGGAACATGATTGATGTTTACTTTATTCTCGCCTTTTACTAGATAAATGATTTTGAGGTGATCGCCTGTAATTTCCATTTGATCAACCAAATTGATCTCAGAAGAAAATTCGCAGTTTAAGATGCAAATCCCCTCGCGATAGAAAGCTTTTACTGCTGCTATTGATCCTTCAACCTCAATCTTATTCTCATATGAAACAAATGCCCTTTCGGATTCATTTACCTCAACATCATTTAAGTCTATGTTATATAAAACACGACTTAAATTAACTATTTGAGATTTAACTTTCATTTATCCTTTTCCGATACTTTTTTTTCTAAAACCGAAATATCAACAACACGAGGTAGAGTAATATTGCGCCCAGCAAATTTAATTAGACTAAGTCTAAATAAGAATAGTTTCGTGTTATTTAAATTCATCAAGTATTCCATTTGTTGTTTAGCGTTGTTAAACATCAGCCAACTTTCGGCTCAAGATAGCTGTTTGGTAAGAGGAAAAGTTAGTGCTGAAGAAGGCGCTGTTGTTGAGGATGCAATTGTGAACATAGGTGGTTCATCAACCTACACATTCACCAACAACAAAGGAGAATACGAACTGAAAATTCCTTTGGGCAAGCAAATTATTATTTGCTCTAGAATGGGATTTGAAAGCAAATCAGACACGATTGAGTTTACATCTACCAAAACTCAAAGCATTCATTTCAAGCTAAAACAAACATCAAACACCAACTTAAACGAATTTACAGTTGAAGAAAAATCGGCTGTTAGCGCAGTTGAAGAAACTCCTTTTAATGTAGTTGCAATTGACGCCATTCAACTCCAAAACTCTACCAAAGATTTATCGCAAGCCATTGAAATGAGCTCAGGTGTTCGAATTCGAAGATCTGGTGGACAGGGTTCTAGAACGGCTATTTCATTGAACGGATTTACAGGAAATCACGTAAAAACATTCATCGATGGAATCCCAATGAATCAAATGGGATCTGCATTTCAAATCAATAATATTCCAGTAAACCTGGCTGAACGAATTGAGATTTACAAAGGTGTTGTTCCTGTGGAATTGGGTTCAGATGCATTGGGTGGAGCCATCAACATCGTTACCAGAAAAACAACAAACACCTATATAGATGCATCTTACTCTTACGGTTCTTTCAACACGCACAAAAGCAATATCAACATTGGAACTACCACAAAATCTGGATTTACAGCTCAATTTAACGCTTTTCAAAATTATTCAGATAACAACTACAGAGTAAGAACTACGCTTTTAGATTTAGAAACCAGTCAGTATTCAGAAGAAGAAAACTGGTACGAACGTTTTCACGATACCTATCACAACGAAACTGTAATTGCCAAAGTAGGTTTTGTAAAAAAGAATTGGGCCGATAAACTCCTCATCGGGATTACTGCAGCTCAAGAACATGCTGAAATTCAAACCGCCAATTTAATGCAGATAGTGTATGGCGGCAGAGAGCGAAACGCCACTACGATAATGCCTTCATTGGAGTACGTAAAGAAAAATTTACTAATCGAAAACTTGGACTTTACTACAACTGCAAACTACAGTCATGTTGAAAATAACAACATCGACACGATGGCTCGCCAATACAACTGGGAAGGCGATTATCGTGTAAAGGAAACCAAAGGCGAAGGTGATTACTCGTTGGCAAAATTCACCAACAGAAGTATCATGTCTACTTCAAACTTGAGGTACCACATTGGCGAAAAACACCGCTTTTCTTTGAATAACGTATACACCCAATACACCAGACATTCTGAAGATGATTTGGCAAATGCCGATGACACACAAGCAGACGCTTATGTTATTGACCGAACCAACGCCAAAAACATCACAGGCTTTTCATACACGTTATCACCATCTAAAAAATGGAACAACACTGCATTTGGTAAGTATTACTTAATGCGCGTTTCTGGTCCGATGGACACTTCAACTACAACAACCGCTAGATATGCAGAGCACAACGAATCGTATGGCACCTATGGCTATGGTTTGGCTTCGAGTTACCAGCTTTTTAAACCGTTGCAAGTAAAATTATCATACGAATACTCTACTCGATTACCTAGCGAGAATGAGTTATTTGGTGATCAATTGATTGAAGTTGGAACCATTGATTTAAGACCAGAAAGAAGCAACAACGCCAATTTAAATTTCAGGTTTAGTAAGTCTTTAGACAAAAAGAAAGATCATTTACTTCAAATGGATTTGGGCTTTGTATACCGATTTACACACGATTATATCCGTAGACAAATTGAGCAGCGATATGGAGGTGCTTTCTACACCAATCACGGAAAAGTACAAACCTGGGGAGTTAATTTAGAGGCTAGATATTTCTACAAAAACAAATTTACTGTTGGTGGAAACATCACTTATCAAGACATCCGAAATGTAGAGCAATATAACGTGCACGGCCTAGAATTGGTTTACTACCAAGATCGCATGCCAAATGTGCCATACTTCTTTGCTAATGCAGATGCTGGATATAAATTCAACAACTTCTTTGGCAAGAACAATACACTCTCATTAAACTACAACATGCAGTACATGTTTGAGTTTTTCAGACAATGGGAAAGCGAAGGTTCTGCAAACTCAAAGAAGACAATCCCTACGCAACTTTCGCATGATTTTTCTGTGACTTGCTCATTGAAAAACGGTAGATACAACATTACACTTGAAGCGCTCAATTTCACTGACGCATTGCTTTACGATAATTACAGTTTACAAAAACCAGGAAGAAGTTTCTCTGCTAAATTCAGATACTTCTTCATCAAAATGAAATAATTAACAATCAACATATTACGTTATGCTAATACATTCTAAAAACGTGAGTAAATTTTTGTCGATGATCCTTATTGCTGGATTAACGACTGCAATTTCTTCTTGTAGAAACGATGACGAAGATCCCGTTGAACCATTAACTTCTTCTCAGCAATTCTTTTTGTCTGCAAGTGGCGAGTCTGCTGAATATGTACTCACAACTGATAATTTAGAAAGTGGTGATTTATCAATTGCTGGTCAAGGAGAAGAACTTGAATTATCTGGATATACATGGATTTTTAACGATGAGCCTTCAGTTGCTGTTGGTTTGGTTTACCAACAAGGCGATCCTGGAATTGGTTTAGGTTACCATTTAGGCACTGACAACACACTTCAATCAATCGGTAGTTTCCAAATCTCATCTCGATTTACATCATACGGATTTTTCGAAAATTCAGCGATCACGTTGGTTGGTGGACAAACTCCTGCTGATGCAAACGGAAATGCGTTAACGCTTCCTAACGGAGATCCTAGAACTGATGCTGTAACATTTAGCAAAATTGACTTGCTAAACGGGATGACTTTAACAGAGCACTCTATTCAAACATTAAACATTACTGGAAACGGTGAACAAGCAACATTCTCAGGAATTGTTGACATGGGTAACGGCACTTTCTTAACAGGAATGGTACTTTCTCAAGCAAGAGACGAAAGCGAAGAAGGTGGTAGCAGTACTGGTTACGTTAATTATCCTGATAGCTGTTGGGTTGGTGTTTTAGATCAAAACTTCAACGTAATAGACATTATTGGTTCTGATCGTATCAGCTTTTCTTCTGGTCGTTTTAGATCAAGATACTACTCACAAATTGCTAAAGACGATGCCGGAAATGCTTACGTTTTCTCTGGTTCATTTGATGAAAACACAACAAAACCTTGTGGAGCATTAAGAATCAATGCAGGTACAACTAGCTTTGATGATGGTTATTATTTCGATATCGAAAGCTTATCAAGCGGATACCACTTCAAAAGAGTATGGCACATTACAGGTGATTATTTCATGTTAGAATTCTACAACGATATTACACCAACTTCAAGAGGTGCATCAACGCGTTATGGTATAGTTAACATGGTAAACAGATCATTCAATTGGGTTTCTGGAGATTTCCCTTCATACGATCAAATTGTTTCAACTGGCGAGCCAATGGCGTATAATGGAAGAATGTACTTCCCTGTTTCAATTGAAACAGAATACCCAACTATTTACATCATCAACCCTGAAACTGCAGTAGCAGAAAAAGGAATTTCAGTAAACTGTACATCTTTAAATGGTGTAGGTTTGTTAAGAAGATAAACAACACATTTTAAAAGTGTCGGATCCTTAAAATCCGACACTTTTTTATGACACAATACAATTTCCATGAAAAAGCAATTGTCAACCTTATTTCTGTTCATCGGACTGATTTTCAGCACTACTCTATCGGCACAGAAAAATCCATTTCTCGAAAGAAATTTTTGGAACTCAAAACCTGCTATTGAAGAAATTCAGCAGTTAATTGATCAAGGTAATGATCCAGCTGCTTTCAACAACAGGCATTTTGATCCTGTAGTGATGGCCATTTTTGCTGGTAATCCAGTATCAACACTGGAGTTTTTATTGAATCAAGAAGGCAATTCTGTAGACAAGAAAACACACGATGCCAGAACTTATTTGTTTTGGGCTGCTTACCGTAAAGATGCTGAAGCAATGGCCTTTTTAATTGATAAAGGCTCAGATGTAAACGCAGTTGACGATCATGGATTAACAGTTATTCAATTTGCTGCAAATGGTGGTTTGGATAATCCTGAATTGTATGAAATGTTAATTGATGCTGGCGCTGATATTAATCAAGAAAACGATCATGGTGCTACCGTTTTATTATTGGCTGCTCCAAGCGTAAAAAACCTAGAAATTTTCGATTACTTCAAATCAAAAGAATTGGATTTAAATGCCGTTGATGAAGACGGAAACAATGCATTCTTTTACGCTTCTAAGTCTGGAAGAATTGAAATCTTAGACTGGTTGATTGAACACGATGTTGAATACAACTACACCAATGAACTAGGCGAAACGCCATTTTTCGCTGCAGCTAGCGGTACACGTAGCGGTTCTGCTCCTATAGAGACATTCAAGTATCTCGAGGAAAAAGAAATTCCTGTTAATGTTACCTCTGAAGAAGGCAAAACGCCATTATTAATTGCTGCTCAAAGAACAAAAGACATTCGGGTTTTAGAGTTTTTAATTGAAAGAGGGCTAAACCCAAATGATGTTGACAAAGCTGGAAACAACGCTTTGATTTTAGCTGCTGAAAGAAGTGCTTTAGACAACATTAAAATGTTGATTGGAAAAACCAAAGACATCAATCACGCTAATGAAGAAGGCCAAACAGCATTGAGTTTTGCTGTAAAAGGTAATAGCGTTGAGGCCATTCGATTGTTGCTAAATGCTGGTGCTAAAACCAATGTGGTTGATAAAGATGGTAATACTCTGGTTTACTATTTTGTTGAATCTGTAAATCCTTATTCGGAGGAATCATTTGACCATGATAAGATGAAGATTTTATTGAGCAAGGATGTTAATTTCAAAAAGACACAAGCTAATGGAAATACTTTCCTTCATCTTGCTGTACAAAACGGAAATCCTGGTTTGGTTAATGCGGCAATCAAACAAGGAGTTAAGATCGATGCACTAAACAATGATGAAATGACTGCATTGCAATTGGCTGCGCTGCAAGCCAAAAATGTTAAAGTATTACTTATGCTTGTTGAAAGTGGCGCTGATAAATCAATTAAAACCACCTTTGGTGAAACAGCCTACGATTTAGCATCTGAAAATGAATTGCTCAAAAAGCAAAATGTTGATTTAGAATTTTTAAAACCATGAAAAAAGCAGCTCGTTCATTAGTTGTTATTGCTTGCTCACTTTCTCTTTTATTGGTGAGTGCATCTTTTGGATTTGCTCCAAAAGAAACATCTGTAAAATGCCTCATTCAATTGGCCAACTACAGTGGCGAAGGTGCTTATGTGGTTGTTTCGTTAATTAATCCCAACGGAGAATACGAACAAACACTTTACGTTCAAGGGCAAGAAGAAAAATGGTATCACGATTTACCAAGTTGGTGGAACAGCATTGGTAAAAGTGCTCAATTAGATGGAATAACTGGAGCAACTACTGGTTCTGGTGGTAGAGATTTAGCAGTACTTTCAATTGATGATTCTAAAATCAACAAAGGATACAAACTCAGATTTGAAACTTCTGTTGAAGACAAAGGTTATCATGAAACAGATGTTGAGTTTGAGCTCAACTCTGATAACTTGAACGGTAAATTTGAAGGCACCGGATTTATCAGATATGTTCGCTTAATGCAACAATAGACATTCACGTATATGTTGATTTCAATATGGAGATATAGCCACTTAACTTTGGCTGTATCTTCTTTTTTGTTTCTAATCATCGCTTCCGTTACTGGGCTTATTCTCGCTTTTGAACCAGTAACCGATAATTTGGAATTAGCCTCAGTTCCAACTGGAAAAAATGTTCCGCTCACTGAAACCCTAATTGCACTTCAAAATCAGTATGATGAAGTACTCGATTTGAAAGTCGATCAAAATGATTTTGTGATTGCTTCTGTTATTTCAGAAGACGGAATGGGTGAGTTTTACATTGATCCAAAATCTGCTGAAAAAGCTGGAGAAATAACTGAAAGAGCCGCCATTTATGAATGGTGTACCAACTTTCATCGCTCGTTGTTATTAAAATCGACTGGTAGAGTTATTGTTGGATTTGTGTCTTTTTTGCTTTCGCTTATTACTGTTACTGGCATTATTCTGATTATCAAAAGACAGCAAGGCATTAGGCATTTCTTCAATCAAATTATCAAAGACAATTTCTACCAACATGCTCACACGTATTTAGGTAGATTGTTTCTTATTCCAATTCTCATTATCGCGCTATCGGGTGTTTACCTTTCACTTGCTCGTTTTGAAATTATTCCACCAGCTGAAGTCGAAAATCCCAACATCGATTTCGATCATATTTCCATTTTACCTAAAAGGGATTTAACTGATTTCCCTGCGTTTCAAAACATCACTTTAGATCAAGTAGTTTCGGTTGAATTTCCTTTTTCTAGCGATCCTGAAGATTATTACACCATCAAACTTCACGATAGAGAAATTCGTGTCAATCAAATTACGGGTGAAGAATTGAGTTTGGTGAACTCCCCTATTGTTCAGCTACTTTCTGATTGGAGTTTAACCCTTCACACCGGACAAGGAAATCCGTATTGGGCAATTGTTTTGGGACTTTCATCAATCAGCATTCTCTTTTTTATTCTTTCTGGTTTTACCATCACTTTAAAGAGAAGAAAGCATCAAATCAAGAACAAATACAAGGCTGAAGAATCTGAAATAATCATCTTAATCGGCTCTGAGTCAGGAAGCACAACTGGTTTTGCAAAACTGTTTCATCAGCATTTATTAAACGCTGGCTACAAATCGTATTTAGATGTTTTAAATAAATACACAGCCTACAACAACATGCAGCAATTGGTAGTTTTTACTGCAACTTATGGACTTGGAGAAGCTCCTGCCAATGCTAAATTGTTTGAGTCTGCTTTTACTTCATTACCACCACAAAATCCATTTACGTTTTCTGTTGTTGGGTTTGGTTCGCATGCTTACGCAGATTTTTGTCAATATGCGAAAGATGTAGACCTAATGCTTGATCAAAATCCGGATAGCAAACGATTAACGGAACTTCATACCATCAATGGAAAATCTTGGGAATCATTTACTCGATGGATTTCAGACTGGGAAAAACAGATGAATATTGATCTTCAAATGCCTCGAAAGAATCCGTTTGAAGTTAGAAAAGACAAAGCCAATAGCTACGAAGTTTTAAGTAAATCTGAATTGTTTGGTTTCGAGAATCAAACATTCACCATCACATTAAAAAGACCCAATTCTAAAAAAGCAATTGCTGGAGATTTATTGGGAATCTTCCCACCAAATGATCCTAATGAACGACTCTACTCGGTTGGACTGGATGAGGACGGTAACATTTTGCTAAGCGTTAAAATTCACAAAAACGGGGTTTGCACCAATTATTTGAATGCGTTGAATACTGGAAATTCCATTCAAGCGATTTCAGTAAAAAACAATGATTTCCATTTCCCAAAGAACAATAAGCCTGTTCTGATGATAGCAACTGGAACAGGAATTGCACCTTTTCTAGGAATGCTCGAGCAAAACAAAAACAACGAAACAACACTCTTTTGGGGAGCTAAAAACGAGTTGGATTTATCGGGTTATCAACCAACTATTAACCGACTAATTGCCAATAAAAAACTGTCTACTTTTAAAACTACATACTCCAGAGCTAGCGCTCCAATAACTTATGTGCAAGATCACCTTGCCGCAGAATCAAAATATGTAGTTGATTTACTTCAAAACAAGGGAACGATACTGATTTGTGGTTCAATTCACATGCAACAAGGAGTAACTGAATTACTACAAAATATCTGTTCTACAAATGGATTGAAGCCGTTGAATCATTACATCAACAAAGGACAAGTTAGAATGGATTGCTACTAAAAAAAGCCGAAGATTTCTCCTCGGCTTCTAATCATTCTATAATGTGTCAGCTTATTTCGACTTGAATTGGCTGATGAAAGATTTTGTAAAATCAGAAGTCACTAAGTTTCCACTGATTTGTGCACGCTCAGCTAATAACTCATCCCAATGATCAGTTCCTTGCCAGAACATTTTTTTCATCTGTGCCATAGATTCTGGATTGCTAGCGATTAATTTATCAGCTAATTCCATCACTGCTTGATCCATTTCTTCAACTGAATCAAACACTTGGTGATACAATCCTTTAGCTTCAGCAAACTCTACACTGTGGAATTCAGAAGCATTGATTCCCATTTGAGAAACTGCTGAAACACCCATTTTACGCTCAATGGCTGGTGTTACCACAAATGGTCCAATACCAACTGCCAACTCACTTAATTTGATTGAAGCGAATTTGGTTGCAAAACAATAATCGGTTGACGCTGCAACACCAATTCCACCACCAACTGCTTTTCCTTGAACTCTACCTAAAATGAATTTAGGTGCTTTACGCATCGCGTTGATTACGTTAGCGAAGCCCATGAAAAAGGCTTTTCCTGTAACCACATCTTCAATAGCTAAAAGTTCATCAAAGCTAGCTCCTGCACAGAAAGTACGATCTCCACCGCTTTTCAAAAGGATCACTTTTACGTCATCGTTTTCTCCGGCTTTTGTGATTTCTTGAGCTAACTCAGCCAAAATTGCTCCTGGTAATGAGTTTTGTTTCGGGTGAAAAAATTCTATCTCTAATAATCCTTCTTTGATGAAGGTTGATTTTACATATCCGTTTTCCATATCTGAAAAATCTTCTGTTTTTGTTTTGGATGCCCAATATTACAAACCAAAAAGGCACAATAGAAAATTCTGTTGTGCCTTTTGTGGTTCAATATTCAATTATAACAATCCGAATTGCTCAAAGTGATGTTGGAAGTGTTTTTGACAATACAACTTCCACTCATAACGAGACAAGTGTCCGAAAACCAAGTTAGTAGCTGTGTACTCTGGGTTTTCTTTAAACTTCTCATCCATTTCTTTCAAGCTCTTGATCAATGCTTCTTTGGCAGCATCAAGCGATTCAAATCGCAAGTCTTCCAATTCGCCTTTTTTCAAGATTTCAAGATCGTGATTCTTTGGCATTTTGAAGTAGTTGTACAAAC
>MDTF01014126.1_pt1 | contig 14826 bp, 15 predicted proteins | sample 811191 | NCBI WGS metagenome assembly MDTF01 (sample SAMN05326649, study PRJNA326480) | marine metagenome | isolation source: seawater | place: Southern Ocean | collected 2011
AAACATTAGTGCTGCAACTGTGTAATCTATATCCATATCGAATCAAATTGATTATGTAGATAGTGTTTGATATTTACAAGTAATATTTCATGCAACATTTTAAGATATTTATAGAGTTAACAAGAATAAACAAACCAGTAGGTTTTATGCTTTTATTCTGGCCCTGTTCTTGGGGGTTAGCTTATGCTCAGAATGTGAATCCAAATACTAATTTATTTTTTTATTATTTATTATTATTTTTTTTAGGTTCAGTTTTAATGAGAAGTGCCGGATGTATATTCAATGATGTGGTTGATAAAGATTTTGATAAAAGAGTAAAAAGAACAAAAAAAAGACCTATCGCTTCTGGAAAAATATCTGTTATGCGGTCACTTACTTACGTTTTAATTCTTAGTGCTTTAGCTTTTTTTATTCTAGTTCAATTTAACATTTTGACTATTTTGCTTGGTATGGGTTCAATGCTTCTTGCTTTTTCTTATCCTTTTATGAAAAGAATTACTTATTGGCCTCAGCTATTTTTAGGGCTTACTTTCAACTGGGGAATAATAATGGCTTGGACTTCAATCAATAACGATATTTCTTTAGAAATTATTATACTTTATATTTCAGCCATATTTTGGACATTGGGCTATGACACCATTTATGGAGCTCAAGATATGTCAGATGATGAAATTATTGGTTTAAAATCTACCTCAATAAAATTTAAGAAAAATATAAAATTGTTTGTAGGTATTTGCTATTTGTTAAGTTTCTCACTATTAACTTGTATATTTTATAATAAAATAGGATTTAATTTGTTTACTTTTTTGTTTTTAATGTTTGTTTTAACGCTTTTATCTCAATTAAAAATTTTTGATAAAAATGAACCCTCTAGCTGCCTTGCCGCTTTTAAACTTAATAACTTATCAGGGCTTTTTTTATTTACATCAATCTATTTATTTTAAATTATGAATTATCAAGAATTAAAAGCCATTTTAAAAAGACTTTATGATGAATATGTTAAATTTCATTTAAAAGTAATTATACTTTGTCTTTTTTTGTCAATTTTAGTTGCAGCCTCTACATCTGCTACTGCTTGGCTGTTAGATCCTGCAGTAAAAAAAATATTTGTAGAAAAAGATCAAACGTTGGCTTGGTTAATACCTGTTGCAATAGTATTAGCGTTTAGTTGCAAGGGCTTATCTTTGTATATAGCAAGATTAAACATTCTTAAGGTTGGTCAAATAATCTCTGGGGAATTGCAAAAAAAAATAGCAAAATCAATTTTATATTCAGATGTACAAACATTAGACTCTAGACATTCTGGAAAATATATATCCAATATTACGTACGACACTGGTCAAATAAATTCCTTGGTGAGCACTGGTGTTCTGAACATTATGAAAGATAGTTTCTCTGTAATTTTTTTAGTATCACTAATGTTTTATCAAAATTGGAAATTAGCTTTTTTCGCGATGATAATGATTCCTTTAGCAGTTGGATTGGCAAAAAATCTCGGTCGAAAAATGGGTAAAGCTACCGCCCAAGCAAGTGAAACTTCTGGTAGACTCATTTCTTTTTTGGCGGATATTTTTAGAGCTTCTAAAATGATTAGAATTTATCAAAAAGAGGAAGTGGAAGAAGAAAACTCTAAAGATGTAATTTCTCAATTAGTAAACAAAAATATAAGATTAGGTAGCTTGATAATAAGAGCAACTCCTATAATGGAAACATTAACTGGGATAATGATAGCTGGGTTTATTTTTTATTCAGGTAAATTAATTAACGCTGGTGAGTTAGAAGTTAATAATTTTTTTTCCTTTTTAGCGGCAATGATGCTGGCATATCAACCTGTAAGATCATTAGCTACAATTAATATGACAATTCATCAAGGAGCTGAGGCAGCAAAAAGAATTTTTGTAGTTACAGATAATCCAATCCAAATAAAAAATGATGACAATTTACCGGATTTATCGATAAACAAATGTGATGTTGAGCTTTGTGATGTTGATTTTAAATACGATAAAACTAATGAAAAAGCGGTAAGTAATATTGATTTAAATTTCAAAGGAGGGGAAATTACCGCCTTAGTCGGACAAAGCGGGGCAGGAAAAAGTACAATTATAAACCTTATCCCAAGATTTTATGACCCTCAAAAAGGTGTTATCAAAATTGATGGTCAAGATATTAAAAAAATAAAATTAAAATCACTAAGAGAACAAATAGCCCTAGTAAGCCAAGATATTGTCTTATTCGATGATACCGTTGGGAATAATATCGCTTATGCCAACCCTCACGCTACGCAAAAAGATATAGAAATTGCATGTAAATTTGCTGCAGCTGATGAGTTTATAAATAAACTTCCAAATAAATACGAAAGTCTTGTTGGAGAAAATGGAGTTAAACTTTCTGGTGGGCAAAAACAAAGAGTATCAATTGCACGAGCTATAATAAAAAATTCTCCGATAATTTTGTTAGATGAGGCAACTTCTTCACTGGATGCTGAATCCGAGAGAATTGTTCAAAATGCAATAAACAATTTAATTAAAGGAAGAACTACTATTGTGATCGCTCATAGGCTTTCAACGATACATAATGCGAATAAAATTTTTGTTTTAAAGGATGGAAAAGTAATAAATTCAGGTGACCATAATTTTTTGATTGATAAATGTGATGAATATAAAACGTTATATAAAAAACAATTAACATAAAATGGTTCTTATTTATAGAATCTTAACTACTTTAATATATCCATTATTAATTTTTTTAATTTTTTTGAGAAAAATTCTTAAAAAAGAAGATTCTATAAGATATAAAGAAAAAATTTTTTCATCAAATTTTAATGTTAAAAGAAAGAATAACTCTAAGCTTATATGGTTTCATGCAGCAAGCATTGGTGAGTTTAAAAGTATTTTACCTATAATAAATGAATTGAATAAAAATTATGATAATTTAGAATTTTTAATAACTACTATAACTTTAAGCTCAAGTAATTTAGCAAAAGAAGAATTAAAAATATATAATAACGTACATCATAGATTTTTTCCTATAGATGTGAATTTTATAATAAATAAATTTTTACTTTTGTGGAAGCCTTACGCGATCTTTTTGGTAGACTCTGAAATTTGGCCAAATTTAATTTTTCAGGCAAATAAAAAAAGTATTCCTTTGGCATTAATTAATGCAAGAATAACTTCAAAAACTTTTAAAAGATGGATGTTTATTTCAAATACAGCAAAGAATATTTTTAGTTTATTTAACTTATGCCTTACTTCCAACCTAGAAACAAAAAATTATTTATTAAAATTGAATGCGAAAAATATTATTTATACTGGAAACATAAAACTTGTTAATAACATTGATGAAAAAAAAATTTATAATAGAAATAAAGAAATTTTAACTAAGAATAGATTTTGGCTTGCGGCTAGTACACACAATGGTGAGGAAAAATTTTGTTTAAATGTTCATTTAAAACTTAGAGAAAAATATAAAAGTATAATAACAGTTATTGCTCCTAGGCATATCAATAGAGTAATTGGCATAAAAAAATTATGTGAAAGTTTCAATCTAAATACACAAATTTTAAACAAAGAAGAAAATATTTTAAAAGATAAGGAAATAATAATAATTAATTCTTTTGGAGTTTTGCTGGATTATTTGAAATATGCTAAAAGCGTTTTTATTGGAAAGTCTATTGTAAAAAAATTAAAAAATGTGGGAGGACAAAATCCAATCGATGCTGCAAAACTAAATTGTAAAATTTATCATGGCCCTTATGTTTATAACTTTGTTGAAATTTATGAAATTTTAAAAAAAAATAATATTTCTAAAAGTATCGAAAGTGCAAAAGAGTTAAGTGAAAATCTAATAAAGGATTTGGAAAATCCCAATAAAGTAGATGATAAAATTTCAATATTAATTAACAATTTGGGTCAAAAAACTTTAGCTGATACTATGAAAAATATAAACATTTTTTTATTTAATGAAACTACATAAGCCAAAATTTTGGAATTCAAAATATAGTTTAACTGCAATTTTTTTATTTCCACTTACATTGTTTGTATTAATATTTATTTTTATAAAAAAAAAACTTATTAAAAAAATACAATTCAATATTCCCATAATTTGCGTTGGAAATATATATATTGGAGGAACAGGAAAAACCCCTACTTCAATTTATATTGCAAAAGAACTTTTAAAATTAGGTAAAAAACCTGCAATTTTAAGAAAGTTTTACAAGGAACACAAAGATGAACATAATTTAATTAAAGATAATTTTAAAAAATTAATTTTGTGTAAAAATAGAGTTGAAGGTATTTTAGAAGCTGAAAGAATGAATCATGACACCGTAATTCTTGATGATGGATTTCAAGATCATAAGATAAAAAAAGATTTAAACATATTATGTTTTAATCAAAATCAACTTATTGGAAATGGGTATGTTTTACCATCGGGACCACTTAGAGAAATGCTTAGTTCCTTAAAATACGCAGAAATAGTTTTAATTAACGGGAAAAAAGATACTGAATTCGAAAAAAAAATTTTAGATATAAATAAAAACTTGAAAATTTTTTATGGCCATTACAAACCAATTAATATTGATCAATTTAGAAGTAAAAAATTATTAGCTGTAGCTGGCATTGGCAATCCTACTAATTTTTTTAACCTACTTTTAGAAAATGGTTTAAATATTGAAAAAAAAATGATCTTTCCGGATCATTATCAATTCACCAATAATGAAATTATAAATATTATAAAGGAAGCTGAAAATAGTAATGCTCAAGTGATAATGACTGAGAAAGATTATTTTAAAATTAATAACTTCAATCATAATAAGATTAAATATCTTAAGGTATCACTAGTAATAGATAAAAAAGAACAATTGTTAAAAAAAATTTCTAAGATATATGATCAAAACAATTAATTATTTCATTCAATCAATTTTAATTTATTTATTTTTCTTAACTGGACGTATATTAGGATTAAACTTAAGTAGAAAAATTTTTTCTTCATTATTTTCTACAATCGGTCCAAAATTTAAATCAAAATTAATTATAGAAAAAAATCTCAAAATTTTTAAAAAAAATATTTCTGAAATTGAAAAAAGTAAAATTATTAAAAATATGTGGAAAAATTATGGAATGACTTTTATAGAATATATTTTTTTAGATTATTTTAAGAAAAATAATTTTCATGTAACAATTAACGGAGAAGATAATCTAAAAGATTCAATGAATTATAATAGACCTGTCATTTTTGTGTCGGGTCATTTTGCAAATTTTGAATTAATGTCCATGGAGATAACAAAAAAAAAAATTAATTTAGCTACAATTTATAGACCACTTAACAATTTTTTTTTAAATCCTTTTATGGAATATTTGAGAAAAAAATATATTTGTGAAAATCAGATAAAAAAAGGGATTAATGGAGTTAGAGAAGCAATTGGATATATTAAAAAAAAATATTGCATTGCTTTGATGATTGATCAACGAGTAAGTGAAGGTGAAACAATTAATTTCTTTGGCCGACCTTCACTAACTACAACCCTACCTGCTCAACTTGCATTGAAATATGATTTAGGAATTATTCCTGTTTTTATAGAAAGATCTGAAAATAATAAATTTAGAATTGAATTTCAAAGTGAAATTAAACCTTCAAATTTTAAAAATAAAAAAGAATTGACAAGTAAATTAAATGAAATTCTAGAAAAAATGATTATAAATAATCCCAATCAATGGATTTGGACACACAATAGATGGAAATAAAAAAATTATTTTTTTTGTATTTTAAATTTTTTATTTACCTCAATTGGTGAAAAATACGCCTCTTGTAGATCCACATTCCAATAGTTTAAATTTTGTAGCCTTATTTCCTTACCTGAAATTGCGCATAAAACATAATCTCCTTCTTCAACAATTTCAAAAGAGTTGTGTTTAAAAATAAGTTTAGCTTTTTTTTTACTCATTGATAAATTATACAATATATAAACTAACATGAATATTGGATTAATAGGCAGCGGTGGAAGAGAACATGCTCTATGTCAAAAGATGCATGAGTCAAGAATATCGAAAAAAATTATATGTTTTCCAGGTAATGCGGGCACCTCTAAATTTGCTAAAAACGTTGATATTAATATTTTAGACTTCAAAAAAATTCTAAGATTAATTAAGTTTTACGAAATTGATTTAATGATAGTGGGACCTGAAGAACCTTTGGTAAGAGGTTTAGTGGACTTTTTAGAGAAAAATAAAGTTAAAGTTTTTGGCCCTAACAAATATGCATCTAAATTAGAGGGTTCAAAAGCTTTTATGAAAAGAATATGTAAAAAAAATAAGATCCCTACTGCTAATTTTAAGATTTGTAGTAAAAAAATCCAGGTAATTAATTTTCTTAAAAATTGTAAATTTCCTGTTGTTGTAAAAGCTGATGGTTTAGCCGCGGGTAAAGGAGTGACTATTTGTAAAAATAAGAAAAGGATTTTAAGTATTTCTAAGGAAATATTTAGAGGAAAATTTAAATCATCAAAAAAATTAGTTTTAGAAGAATTCCTAGAGGGCGAAGAAGTGAGTTATTTTCTAGTTGTTAATGGAATGAGTTTTAAATTTTTTGGCAGTGCGCAAGATCATAAGCGTGTAGGAGAAAATGATAAAGGACCAAACACGGGCGGTATGGGAGCATATTCTCCAGCTCCAATTATAAATAAACAACTTGAAGGAAAAATAATTAATAAAATTGTTAAACCCACATTACTAGCATTAAATAAAAATAAAAAAACCTACAAAGGTTTTTTATATGTTGGTTTAATGATTAAAAATAACGAACCCTATCTCATAGAATATAATGTACGAATGGGTGATCCAGAGTGTCAAGTAATATTACCAAGATTAAAATCAGATCTAGTCAAAATAATTATAAATGCTCTGTCTAATAAATTAAAGAATACAAAAATTAAGTGGAGAAAAGATAAAAGTATGACTATAGTTTTATGCTCTAAAGGTTATCCTGGTAACTACAAAAAAAATAAAAAGATTATTAATATAAATAAAATCAAGTTATCAAAAAATGATTTTATATTTCATGCTGGGACAAAAATAAAAAAAAGAGAGATATTATCCAATGGAGGAAGAGTTTTAAATGTTACTTCTATTGGCAAAAATTTTTTTAGTATTCGAAAAAAAATAATAAAAATAATAAAAAAATTAAATTGGCAAGACGGCTTTTATAGAAAAGATATAGGTTGGAGAGTAATTAATAAAAATGCGAATAATTAGTGGTAAATTAAAAGGTCAAACAATTGATTTTTTAAAAAATTCAACAACAAGACCTCTAAAAGATTCTGTAAAAGAAAATATTTTTAATGTTTTGAAACATTCAAATTTAATTGATGTAAAAATCGAAAAAGCAAATATTTTAGATCTTTATTCAGGAATTGGTTCTTTTGGTCTAGAATGTATATCAAGAGGAGCTAAAAAAGTTACTTTTATTGAAAAAGACAGAAGTGCTTTGAACATTTTAAAAGAAAATTGTATTAAATTATCTATCGTTAATCAGACAATGTTACTTAATGATAAAATAGAAAATATTTTAATTAAAAATAATAAGGATAAATATAGTATTTTTTTTTTTGATCCACCTTTTTCAGATAAAGAATTTATTCAGAATCTTAATTTAATTAAAAAGAAAAAAATTTATGAAAATAAGCATATTGTTATTATACATAGAGAAAAAAATTCTAACGATGAATTAGAAAAATATATAAATTCATTGCTTACTAAACAATATGGTCGTTCTAAAATAATATTTGGAACTTTTAACTAAGAATTTTTTTTGTGTATATCTTGACTTGTTCTACAGCAGGTTGATTAAAAGGATTAATTTTAATAAGTTTACCGATTATTGCTGTTTCCAAAATGAAATAAGAAAATAGTTCACCAAGGACTTCTTCATTAATGGCCTTAATTTTGAATTCTCTAAAAGGTATTTTATCTCTATTAAAAGCTTTAATTAAAGCTTCTTTTTGCGCAACTTTAACTCTGTTAAGAGTTTTGTTGTGTAAGAAATTATTTTTATTAGTAAATTTTTTTGTATTTAGTTTTTCTTTTTTTTTTTCTTCAAGGCTAAAAATATAAAATAATTTATTTTTTGGTCCATCTAAATAAAGTTGTAATAAACTATGGTTGTCTTTAGGCATACTTGATATCACCGGTAAAAATCCATTTCCATTTTTGCCTAAACTTTCTGCAATTAGTTGCTGACACCAATAAAGAAATTTTTCAAATTCCGGAGCATAGTTGAGAAATATCAAATTAGTAATTTTTTTAGAATTTAATAAGCTGGCAAGTTTTACTGCACTTTCCTGTAAAGAAAACTTTTCTTTGCTGATTAAAAATTTTTTAATATTAGATCTTAATTTAAATATATTTATTCCCATTAGATATGCGGGAACAATACCAGCTTCAGATAAAACTGCATATCTTCCTCCAATATTGCTTCTATGCTCAATATAAAATAAACTAAATTTTTTCGATAAAGAAAAAAGTAAATTATCTTTTCTCTCTGAAATTAAAATAATATTTTTAGATTTTCTTTTGATAATATTTAAGGTAAAAAAATTTGATATAGTTTCAATAGTATCTCCTGACTTTGAAATAATTAAAAAAAGTATTTTGTCTAAGTTTTTTTTGTTTTTGAAATTTAAAATTTTTTTTATATTTAAGTCATCAAAAAAATAGATTTTTTTTTTTATTTTTTGTTGCAAAAAATTATTTATTGCTTCCGTACCTAAAATAGACCCTCCCATGCCTATTATTGCGATAGTCTCAAATTTTTTAAATTTTTGTAAATCTTTAACTTTGAAATTAAATTTGAATTCATTACTCAATACATTTAAAGTTTTTTTGGGATTATTTGTTTCATCAATAACCTCACTAAATATTTTCTTGATATTTTTTGACAATTTTTTTACAAAGTTTTTGTCTAAATATTTTTTTTGAATATTGTTTTTAGTGAATAAGTTATTTTTTTTGATCACTTGCGAATTCTATTTATTATTCTATCTTCAACCGAAGATGATTGGCTCTTGTTATTAATGCTTTTTTCCTGAGGAGATTTTAAAATTTTTTTTATTTTACTGTTATCACTTTGATTTTTTTTGGATAGTGAGCCTGGTGTTGGTATCTCATTATAATCAGGCGGCAGTATTAATGGTTCCTGTTTTTTAATAAGAAATTCATCAGTGTTTGTTATTTTTTCATTTCTCAATATTTTTCCAGTGTCTTTTAAGCTGCCACAAGAATTTAATGCAAATAAAGCTATTATTAAAAAAATTATTTTTTTCATTTACTTTTTTTTATAAAAAAACCTTTCATAAGAAATGTGATGATGCCTAAAGTTATAAAAATATCTGCCACATTAAATGTAAACCAATGAAAACTTTTATAATGTAAATCAATAAAATCTGGAACAGCATTATATGACAATCTATCATAAAAATTGCCTAATGCGCCCCCTATAATAATTGAAAAAATGATCTTCTCTGATTTTTCCGAAAGAAGAGCGGTATATAATAATATCAGAATTACTGTACCGATTAATATCGAAACTAAATTGTATATTAAAGGTGAGTTAGAACTTAGCAGGCCAAAGCCTATACCTGTATTCCAAATTAGTTCAAAGTTAATAAATTCGTTTACAAAAAATGCATTATTACTAAAATTATTTAATATTTCTATTTTTGAATATCTGTCTAAAAAAAAAATTAGTAAGACAAATATTAATGAATAAATATTATTTTTTTTAAGAAACAAACTCTTTCTTTCAATGAATTCTTTTTCTAAAGGGCTCATTTAATTTTTACTAAATTTATTTCCTCGCATCTAGTGCAGTTTTTTTCTAGTATTTTCCAACATCTTGGACATTTAGTTCCAGTTGTTTTTTTAACAACTATTTTTAGTTCATCTTTATCATCTGATTTTATCTTTTCAGCTTTTGAGGTGATAAAATATTCCGGTAAATTTAAACCCTCTAATAAATTAAAATTTTCAGTATTAGTTGTTATCTTTAACTCTGCCTCAAGACTTGAGCCTATTTCTTTGTTAGACCTTTTTTCCTCTATAGCTATATTCGCTTCTTGTTTTATTTTAAATAATTTTGTCCATTTTTCATTAAGATCAATATTTTGCCATTTAATTGGAATTTCTACAAAAGAAAGTTCGTGAATACTTTCTTCTTTTTTATTAATTAAACTATAAATTTCATCAGTAGTAAAAACTAAAATTGGAGCAAACCATTTTAATAGACTCTCTAAAATTATATTTAGAACGACTACGCAATCTTTTCTTTTTTTTGAATTTAAGCTATCGCAGTAGAGCACATCTTTTCTTATATCAAAATAAAATGAAGATAAATCAGAAGTGCAAAAATTTAACAATTCTTTAGAAAGCTTATGAAAATTATAATTTTTAAGATTATCTTTTACAGCTTTATCAATCAAAAAAAGTTTGTGAAGAATATATTGTTCAAGTTCGTCTAATTGTTCAAAGTCTATATTATTAAAATCTTGTTTTTGATAATTATCTTTTAGATTTCCAAGTATAAATCTAAATGTGTTTCTTATTTTTCTATAAGTTTCAGAGTGCTGCGTTAAAATACTTTTATCAATTCTAAGGTCTTCTGCGTAGTCAGAAGACGCGACCCACACCCTTAAAATGTCTGCTCCATAATTTTTTAAAATATCTTCTGGTGAAATTACATTTCCCGTTGATTTAGACATTTTTAATCCTTTGCCATCAACTACAAATCCATGTGAAAGTATGCTTTTAAATGGAGCTTTACCTCTTGTGCCGCAAGACTCCAATAATGAAGAATGAAACCATCCTCTGTGTTGATCTGAACCCTCAAGGTACATATCAGCTGGCCACTTTAAATCTTTTCTTTTTTCTAAAACAAAACTATGTGTTGAACCACTATCAAACCACACTTCAACAATATCGTTTAATTTTTCGTAATCATTAGCATCATAATCATTGCCTAAAAAAACTTTTGGGTTGTCTGTGAACCAACAATCAGATCCTTGTTTCTCATAAATTGAGGCTATACGATCAATAACTTTTTGATCTCTTAAAGGTTCTTTGGTTTTTTTATTAATAAAAATAGGTAAGGGAACTCCCCAAACTCTCTGCCTAGATACACACCAGTCGGGCCTTCCCTCAACCATAGATAATAATCTTTCTTTTCCTTTTTCGGGATAAAAAACAGTATCGTTAATTGCTTTAATAGCTTTTTTTCTTAAGTCGTTTTTTTGCATAGAAATAAACCATTGCGGTGTAGCTCTATAAATTAGAGGCGCCTTAGATCTCCAAGAGTGAGGGTAGCTATGATTTAATTTGTCATTTTTTAATAATTTATTTTGCTCCTTTAGTTTCTCTATAACAATTGGGTCTGCTTTAAAAATATGAGTATTTGTAAAGTATGGGATTTCTTTAGTGTAAAGGCCTGTGCTGTCGACAGTATACAATGAAGGTATATTGTTTTTTAAGCATAAATTGAAGTCATCTGGACCATGACTTGGTGCGCAATGAACAATTCCCGTTCCTTGTTCTAAATTGACAAACTGCGCGTCTAACATTGGAACGTCATAATCAAAATTCATCTTGATAAATGGATGAGAACAAATAGTTCCTGCAAAATCTTTTCCATTAAAAGTTTTTAAGATTTTATATTTTTCTATTTCACAAGATTTTGTTATTGACTCGATTAAGTTAGTTGCAACAACAATTTTTTTTTCTTTAAAATGTTCTAACTCACTAATTTCGATAAGGGAATATTCAATGTTGCTATTAAATGCTAATGCTTTATTTGCCGGTATTGTCCAAGGTGTTGTTGTCCAGATGATAATACTTGCATCTCTTAAAAATTCTTGATTAGTTTTTTTAACTTTAAACGCGACATAAATAGTGTTGGATGTATGGTCCATATATTCAACTTCTGCATCAGCAAGAGCTGTTCTTTCTACTGTAGACCAAAATACTGGTTTAAAGCCTTGATACAAACTTCCATCTAAAAGAAATTTACCTAATTCTCTAACTATTTGAGCTTCCGCCTCATAACTCATTGTAGAATAATAATTATCAAAATCTCCTACCACGCCTAATCTCTTAAACTCTTTAATGTGTACTTCGATCCACTTTTTGGCAAACTCTCTGCATTCTTCTCTAAAATCTTTAATTGGGACTTCATCTTTATTCTTTTTCTTTTTTTTGTACTGTTCTTCTATTTTCCATTCTATAGGCAGTCCATGACAATCCCAGCCAGGAACGTATATGGAGTCTTTTCCATTCATCTGATGAAAACGAATAATTATATCTTTTAATATTTTATTAAGAGCTGTACCCATATGAATGTGACCATTGGCATACGGAGGACCGTCATGTAAAATAAACTTTTCTTTCCCTTTTGAATTTTTTCTAAGTTTTTCAAAAATTTTGTTTTTTTCCCACTTTTCTAAAATTTGCGGTTCTTTAGTAGGCAAGCTAGCCTTCATTGAAAAGGCAGTTTTTGGAAGCTGTAAAGTATCTTTGGACATTATTGTTTAGCTTTTTTTATATCAATTTTTATTTGTTTTTTTAAATGCTCAAGATCTTTAAATTTTTTCTCTGGTCTAATAAAACTTCTAAAACTTACACTAATCTCTTTATTATATAAGTTTTTATTAATTCCAAAGATATTTGTTTCCAATAATAAGTTATTTCCATCAAATGTTGGCCTATAACCAATATTAGCTATTCCTTTTTTATTAAAATTGGGGCCCTTCACTTTAACTGCATAAACTCCGAGACGAGGAATAATATAATCATGTAAATTTATATTGCAGGTAGGAAAACCCATTTTTCTCCCACGTTTTTTTCCTTTGATTACTTTACCCTTTATTTTCCATTCACGATTTAAAAGACTATTTGCTTCCTGAATTTTTCCACTTGCAATTTTTTCTCTAATTAAAGTAGATGAAATTATTTTTTTATTCTTTTTATAAGGTTTTGTTATTAAACTTTTAAAATTATATAACTTTTCATATTTTTTTAAAGTATGAATAGTACCTTGTCTTTTATAACCAAATTTAAAATTTTTGCTTACGTATAAAAAATTACATTTAGTTTTATTCTTAATTATTTTCTTAATAAACTGTTCCGCTGTAAGTGATGAAAAACTTTTATTGAATTTAACAATAATTAAAAAATCTATCTTAAGTTTTTTTAATTGAAATTTTTTTTGTTCTATCGAATTTATCCTATGGTTTTTAATTTTAGAATTAAAAAACATAACTGGAACTGGTTCAAAAGTCATTATTCCAAAAGGTAATTTATTTTTTTTAGCTTTTTTTTTTGCTTCACTGATGACTTTTTGATGACCTAAATGTATACCGTCGAAGTTTCCAATGGCAATCACACCCTTATGATGTTTATGATTTAAATTTGCGTTATTATAAATCTTCATTCTACCATTGAAGTTCTTTTTGAAAATAATTAGCTTTAACTTGATATTTGTTCAAAAGTTTTTCTAATTCTAAATTGTTGCTGAATTCATCACGATGAACGCCGTCTGAAATGAATAAACAATCTTTATTTAAGTTATTTGCTCCTTTAATATCTGTCCTTAAGTTATCTCCTATCGCTAAAACTTTTTCATTTGCTTTAAAACACATGTCATATATTTCTTTGTAAGGTTTGCCATAATAAATAGTTTTTCCACCTAATTCTTCAAAAATTTTAGCAATATACCCTGCACAATATTCTTCATTATTTCCCCTATGAACAGTTAAGTCTGGATTAGTGCATACTAATTTTTTAGAAGTATGTTTTAATAAAAAATTTTTATAATAATCTAAATCATTTTTATGTAATTGAGGTTTATTAAGATCAAGACCATCTTCATTAAATAGACCAGTGCAAAGAATAAAATCACAATTATCAATAGTTGTTTTATTTTCTTTAACTTTTTCAAAAATTGATTCGTCTCTTGAGGGCCCTAGGTGAAAAAATGTTTTTCCGAATTTATTTTTATTTATAGCGTGCATGGCTGCCTCCCCTGATGTCATTACATTAGAAAGGTATTGTTTATCCATTTTCATCTTCAGTAAAAAATTGATAACTTTGACACTAGGTCTTGGTGCATTAGATAAAAAAACAATTTTTTTAGAATTTTTTTTTAAGTTATCTACAACCTCCATGGCTTTCTCGTTTAGCTTTATACCGTTATGTATTACGCCCCACAGATCTATTACAAACGTGTCATAAGCATCAATTATATCCGATAGGTGGTTTAATTCTTTCAATTTTTCCGTTCTCTCTTTTGTTTAGATCTATAATACTCACTAAATCGTTGTATTTTACGCCCTTTTTTTATGATTTTAACCTCTTGAAATCTTACTAAAACTCACCATATCAGCCATACATAAAAATTTATAGGAGAAAATATATATGAAATTTAGACCTTTGCACGATCGTGTGCTTATTAAAGTATTAGAGAGTGAAGAAAAAACTGCAGGCGGAATTATTATCCCAGACACAGCTAAAGAAAAACCTCAAGAAGGCGAAGTGGTTGCTGTAGGGCCTGGTGCTAAAAATGAAGACGGTAAACTTTCACCAATGGATGTTAAAGTTGGCGATATTGTTCTTTTTGGTAAATGGTCGGGCACTGAAGTGAAAATTGATAATAAAGAATACAGCATTATGAAAGAATCAGACATAATGGGAATTACTAAAAGTAAAAAATAACATTTAAGGAGAATAAAAAATGGCAAAAATAATTAAATTTGATACTGACGCTAGATCAAGAATGCTTAAAGGTGTT
>MDTF01000068.1_pt1 | contig 14823 bp, 9 predicted proteins | sample 811191 | NCBI WGS metagenome assembly MDTF01 (sample SAMN05326649, study PRJNA326480) | marine metagenome | isolation source: seawater | place: Southern Ocean | collected 2011
GAGCAAAATTAAGGAAAAACGCCATATAAAGGCTTTCGGTATAAACCATCCAGAGCACTAATGGCGCAGTACCAAAGACCGCAATATACCCAATAATTAAGCGCCCGGCGGGATGCCACTCACGAAACTTATCTCCCAATACACCACCCATGGTGACCCCAATGAGTCCTCCCAGCGCGTTACCTAACCCAATATACATACCTACTTCGGTGGCAGAGACATCGTGCATACGCATCAGCAACGGCGCGGTCCAATAACCAATACCATAGGTAACAAAAGAAATAGTTGGGAAAGCCAGCATCGTGTAGATCATAGCTTTCGACTGAAAAATCATATGGTAAGTCACGGGATCACGTGCCTTGAGTGACTGCACCCAGGAGAACACCACATAGATACCAATACCTAACGCCAGCCATTGGGGAATGTTGTTAGTTAACTTCATCAGCAAGATTGCGACAACACTAATGCCTACCGCTGCAAGAAAGTTAGCTTTTAAGGACGCACCCTCGCGCTTTAACGCGATGAGATTAAAAATGGGTACCATCGCCATAAGTTCGGTCATTAATACACTGTAGGGTGCAGGGTGTTTTTCAGTGACCAAACCCTCCGACACACCGCGAGTCGGTTCACGCAATGTACGCACCCACACAGCCATAAGAATGCCGGGAATACCCACCGCCAAGAACGCAGCGTGCCAGCCTTTTAGGCCCAAAGGTGCAACAAGGGGATCTGGATAACTAGTGTTCCAGGTCTCCATAATGAAACCGCCCAAAAAGAGCCCGATGCCGCCACCGATGTAAACTCCTGAAGAGTAAATAGCTAATACTGTGGCGCGTAATTTGGGCGAATAATAATCAGAAAGCATGGAGTAAGCGGCGGGGCTAGCACTCGCTTCACCGATCCCCACACCAACCCGAAAGGCGGCGAGCACAGGAAACGATCGAGCAAAACCAGACAACGCGGTCATGGCACTCCAAAACAGAAGACCAATTGAGATAAGGCTACGACGAACCCAGACATCGGCAAAGCGCGCTAGCGGAATACCAAACACCGCATAAAAAACGGCAAATACTGTGCCATAGAGAAAACCCATGTCTGCGTCGGAAACACCGAGATCTGCCTGAATCTCTTGGGACAAAATAGATAGTATATTGCGATCGATGAAATTGAATACGTAGACAAGCAATAATACAAAGAGGACGTAGTGTGCGTACGCTCCACCTAACTTCGGCTTACTACCATTTTCGCTCATTAGTTTTCCTCAATTTAACAACCTAATTATGTACCTGGCCTTCGGCGCTATTTCCGAAGCAATCCCCCCGAGAGTACGAACCGATCAGCAAAGCGCGGCAACCTAGCGACTCTCTCTGCTCTAAGTCCTTTCAGATTGGATTTGAATAATTACTGTTTTTCCATCACTTAACGACGGCATGCACTGCTCATTCACGATAAAGCTACCCTATTGCATAAAAAAACGCATTGTTTAACGAGTTGGATCGTCACCCACCGCCAGCAGGGTTTTACCGAAATTATCGCCTGTTAACATGTCATAAAAAGCTTGCGGGGCGCATCCCAACCCTTGCCGCAAATCTTCTTTATATTTAACCTCGCCCGCGCCCACATAGCCGGCCATTTCCTGTAAAAAGATGTCTTGATATTCATCGACAAAATTACCGACAAACAAATCATGAACGGTGACCTGCTGGCGCTCGAAAAAAGGCTGTCCTTTTGCCTGCCAGACCGTGCGAGGGTCTTGGCCATCAGTATTCCCGTATTGCGACACTACGCCACAAAGAGTAACTCGAGCATTTTTGTTCAACAGCGGCAGTACTGCATCAAAGACCTTACCGCCAACGTTCTCAAAATAGACATCACAGCCATCGGGACAAGCTGCTTTTAGTTTTTGAAAAAACTGGGGATCTAAGTGCGATACAACACTGTCAACGCCCAGTGATTCTAAATACTCGATCTTATGCTGCGCACCAGCAATACCCACCACACGACAACCCGCTAGCCGAGCCAGTTGAACGGCAACTTGACCCACGCCGCCCGAGGCAGCTGAAACCACTACCGTTTCCCCAGACCGGGGCTGGCATTGTACAATTAGCCCAGAATAAGCAGTAAGTCCCAGCATACCTAACACTCCGATAGCCGTGGAAATCGGCGCCACTGAAGCGTCTACCTTACGCGGATGCATATAGCCAAAAATATCTATGCCCTCGCCACTCAGACCATAGTGCTGCCAGCCATTGGTGTTAAATACATAGTCGCCCTCTGCATAGCCTGAAATACAGCTTTTAATCACCCGAGCCACGGTTCTACCGTGACAAACCTCTCCCGGCAACTCTACGCCAGAACGCCGCCGGCCCCACTGATAAGGATCTAATGACAGATAAAGAGTCTCAGTGAGCATTTGGTTTTGCGCCGGCTCCGGGATATCTTGCGTTACCCATACAAAGTCTTCTGCTAAAGGCAATCCACCCTTCGGCGTGGCAGCTAGGCGCCACTGGGCATTAAGTTCGTTTATCATTCTAATTCCTCAGGTTTATCCACTCTGTCTGTTCCCAGCAAAGGGCAAAAGAGTTGTTTTAGCCTATGTAAAAGTTCGGAGCAAAACCAGCTATATGAAAATTCGGCTACAAATGCATAAAGAGTTGGCTTTTAATTCTTATAAAACCTTTGTATAACAAGTGAACGGAAACGCGGACATAGGAGGGTTCCAAAATGCAAACAGCAAACATGGCCGAGTTGCTCGGCGACTTAGATTTCGATCCGGCGGCACTCAAAGAAAAATATCTCAGCGAACGAGACAAGCGTGTTCGCGATGACGGCAATCAACAGTATGTCGAGGTCACCTCTGAATTTTCTCGTTACGTTAACGACCCCTATGTAGATCCGGGCTTTACCCGTGAGCCACTATTTGACGAAGTAGAAGTGGCTATTATCGGCGGCGGTTTTGGCGGCTTGCTGATGGCGGCAAGAATGAAAGAAGCTGGCTTTAAGGATGTGCGCATGATTGAGAAGGCAGGCGACTTCGGCGGCACTTGGTACTGGAACAGGTATCCAGGAGCAATGTGCGATGTTGAGTCCTACTGCTATCTGCCTCTTTTAGAGGAACTCAACTATATGCCCAAGAACAAATACTCCTTTGCGCCTGAAATTCTAGAACACAGCAAAAACATTGCCCGCCATTATGGCCTTTACGAAAATGCCTGCCTGCAAACCAGCATTACTAATATGACTTGGGAGCAATCCAGTCAAAAGTGGATTATTGAAACAGATCGCGGCGACAGAATGCGTGCGCGCTATGTTGCTATGGCCAACGGGCCCCTCAGTCGCCCCAAGCTTCCTGGCATAAAGGGTATCAATGATTACAAAGGGCACACATTTCATACTAGCCGCTGGGACTACAACTACACAGGCGGCAACTCCTACGGCAACTTAACCCATCTGAAGAATAAGCGAGTGGGGATAATCGGCACCGGTGCAACTGGCGTGCAGTGCATCCCTCATTTAGGTGAATGGGCCAAAGAGCTTTATGTTTTCCAGCGCACACCCTCGTCTATTGACGTACGAAACAACGGCGAAACGGATCCAACTTGGGCGACTACGCTAAAACCGGGCTGGCAAAAAGAACGTATGGACAACTTCAATACGCTCGTCAGCGGTGGCGACCAAGATGTAGATTTGGTTGCAGACGGTTGGACAGAAATTATGCGAAACCTTACCGGTATCGCCGCAAAAATTGCCAGTCGCAAGCTTGGTCGAAAATTGACTAAAAGCGAGCGCGCCGAGTTAATGGAGTTGTCTGACTACAAAAAAATGAATTTTATTCGCCAGCGAGCAGAAGAAATTGTTAATGATAAAAGCATCTCTGAAAAACTCAAACCTTGGTACAGACAGTTCTGTAAACGCCCTTGTTTTCATGATGAGTATTTAGATACATATAATCGTGACAACGTTACGTTGGTTGATACCCAAGGCAAAGGTGTGGACGAAATCACCAAAAAAGGCTTGATTGCCAATGGCGAAGAATTTGAGCTTGATTGTCTAATTTTCGCTACCGGATTTGAGGTAGGGACTTCATATACGCGGCGCGCCGGATACGACATTGTAGGTCGCGGTGGGCAAAGTTTAAGCGAGCATTGGTCAGAAGGGTTACGCACCTTCCAAGGCTTAACCAGTCACGGCTTTCCTAATTGCTTCTTTTTAGGATTCACCCAAACAGCTATCACAGTCAATGTACCCCACGCGCTCAATGAACAAGCAAAACACCTTGCCTACGTTATTGGTCAAGCGCAGCGACAAGGTACGAAAACTATAGAGCCCTCAGCGATAGCGGAAGATGAATACGTTGCGGAAATTCGCAAAACAGCCAGTTCCGGTTCTCGGTTCTATGCTGAATGCACACCCGGGTATTACAATAGCGAGGGTCAGAGCGGCAATACGGCTGGCTTTTTCTCAGAGATGCACGGTGCAGGACCGGTGAAGTTTTTCAAAATTCTTGAAGAATGGCGCGCACAAGGTGATATGCATGGGTTGGAGTTGAGCTAACAGGAATCACCTGGAGCGCGGCTGTTCATTTGTATGGACAGCTCACGCTATCCACATCGGTTGTTGCAAGCACTGACGCGCCTTACGCCAGGACTGTATTCTGAGGGACTAACACGCGTTTGAGTTAGAGATTAACTCTAGTTCGTGTCTTTCCCTTAGTACTGCAGCAGAGTAAGCGCATAAGGGTTAGGCACTAGTTTGCCTCCCACCTAACCGACAACTCATCAGACTCGATACGCAAAACCATTTTCTTCCGGGCCGAGCCATTAAGGTCTATTTCGCTTTGATAAACTCGAGGTTGAGCCAGGGTATATTCGCCAGTAGTTGATGGCGGATATTGGCTAGACAGCAAATGCACCGCAACCAAATATTGCCCTGCAACAGGCCCTTGGTTTAAAGCTATCGCAAAAGAACCGCCGCCTGCCTTAGTAAGCCGAGTATGTGCATAGGGATGATTTTCGTTCGTTGGCGCAAGAGTCACCGCCGCTATGCCCAAAGGTTCCCCTTTCAACAGTAACTGCCCTTTCACCGCTAGTCTTTTTTGATCCGTCAAAAAACAATGCCTGCGCAGCCATGCCTTTAGCAATTTAGTCCAACATCCAACATCAGGGTCGTCCGCTGCTAAACCAAGACCATGGTCACCTTGGTTAAAGATGTGCAACTCAGCGGCTACACCCGCCTTCAGTAACGCGTCGTAGATTAAAGTCGACTGACTTGCCGGCACAACATTATCTTGATGAGTATGAACAATAAAAGCAGGAGGCGTATTTGCCGTAATCCCTGTATCCGTCGGCGCATACTCATCCGCCTTGCGCCCTCTAACCGCACCGTTGGTCACTGCATAAACTGGCACAATAAAGTCTGGCCTACTGCTTACCCGGTCAATCGGGTCAACGGCAACAATCCTCTCATCAATAAACGAATCGTGGGTCGCTACCGCTAACGCCAAGTGTCCACCCGCAGAGAACCCCAGCATGCCTAGCCTGGCCGGATCTAATTGCAACTCGTGAGCATGAAAGCGAATTAGCCGCAGCGCACGCAGGCCATCCAAGAGGGAAATACTAGAATGATATTTTGGCCCCAAGCGATAACGCAATACAAAAGCGTGAATGCCTTTAGAATTCAACCAATGCGCCACCTGCAAACCTTCGTGATCCGACGCCAAGCTACGATATCCGCCGCCAGGACAGACGATTACACCGCAGCCATTGCCTGATTCAGCGAGATGCAGGCTTAACATTGGTTGATCTATCATTTCATCACCCAAGCTCTTTGGCGCAGCATCCGGCCACAATCGAACATTAGTCGTACTTAAGTTGGTATCAACCACTAGGGCAGAACCCAATGTCCCTAAAAGTGTTTTTATAGCATTCACCGCCTTCTCCAAATTCTAAAACAAAACCAAGCAGCATGTATTTAATTATATAAGTTTCATCCCACATAAATCATCATGACTAGATCAGCTCGTCTGTGGCAAAATAAAGCTCAAATCGGCTTCTGAGTGGCCAACAGAACAATCTTTTGGTGAGTAAAAAACTTGCGTTAAGCAATTTCTTACCTGCTTAGCGCAAAATAAAAAGAGGAAACCCGATGATCTACAACAACGTTATCTTGCGCGCAAAACGCGCGAAGGACGTAGAAGAGATTACTTCCTTACTCGCTATCCAAGCCAAGGTGTCTCTCACCGAGGAGGGTTGCGAGAGATTCGAAGTGTATCAATCTGAAACCGATCCCCAAACCTTCATTCTTATGGAATGGTGGGACACGCAAGAAGACCTTGACAGACACAAAGTCACTAAGCAGTTTGTGGAAATTTATATGCCCAAAGTCGTCCCCTTGGTAAAGCGACACCCCCACCCAAGCAAACGTCTGGCCTAAAGATGCAATCGCCCAATGGCGTAGCGTAGACATTTGTGGTCAAAATACGGCTCCCAGAACTATAAAAAAATCAAAACTGAAATATGAAAAATCTGACATGGTGCTCTCAGCAACGAGACACGGATTGAAGGAAATATGACAAAGATGCCGGCCATGAGATTCCTAAAACTGACAAAACTTAGTGTGATTATTCTCCTTGTTTATGGCTGCGGTGGCGGTGGCGGATCAAATACGACCAGCACACCAGCACCAACGGCCACTCCCGCTATAGTACCTACGGTAAGCGCGAACCTCTCCGGGGGAACTTTCAATACAACCCAATCCGTGATGCTCACCGCAACTGCTGGAGCAAACATATTTTTTACCACAGACTCAACCAGTCCTGATAACACATCAACCAGATATAGAGCTCCTATTGCAATTTCTACAGATATTGTTTTGAGCTTTATCGCCATTGGCCGCACCGGCCTAAGCAGCCCAGTAGTTAGGCAAAACTACCTAATAGATACCGTAGCACCAATGAACCATGCCCTTGCCAGTGCCACCGAAGTTGTAAGTGCCAGCAATGAAGAAAGTTTTTCCCTGAGCATAGAAAATGCAGAAATAGGGACTAACTTCAGAATAGTCTTGGAAGATTCCGCAATAAAAACAAACGAAATAGTTAAGAGTGGAAGCATAGTCGATACCTCAACGACATCAATAGAGGTGAATCTTTCAGCCTTTGCCAACGGGCGAATCAGCGCATCACTAGTTCTTACTGATGGCGCAGGCAATAGTTCACCTGCGTTCGTTTTGGCGCTCACAAAAACAGGAAGCTTAGGGCCCTTTAGGGTAGATGGCGCGGTCCGAATTTTCCCCGGAACCCAAATTGACTCTGATGTTAACGACGTAACGACCACTATAATCGGCAATAACAGTTTCACTGATGCCCAACAGATATTTTCACCTGGCTTGCTTGGTGGCTATGTGAATCTGCCCAACTCTGGAGAAAGCGGCCACTTAGATATTTCAGGAGATGAGGATTACTTTTCCCTTGAATTGACAATCAACGATCAAATTATCCTGACTACCGGCGAAGACGACGCTGACTTGGACATTGAATTGTATGACAGCACGCGCGCGTTGGTTGCAGATTCTTTAGGCGTGGGTAATACAGAGATTATTAATGTTGCCGCATCGGGCAACTATTTCATTCGCGTTTTTGCATTTTCTGGCGCGTCTAACTATGCCCTGAGCGTAGGCCAGAGAGCTGGGTTAAACGCCTCTTCTCGCAGCCAGACAGGCAGACTATCTAGCTTCGATGACTTTGCTCCTAACCAGGCGGTATTTCAGTTAGACGGCAACAAACCAATCGCCCAGATGAGAGCCAATCTGAAAGTTTTAAAATCCCAGGGTTTGATTATGGGTAATGTAGCCGCAGACAAACCGCAGTTAATAAGTTTTGGTAATAGGCCACAGCGTGACCTATTGATCTACTCCGTAAATCAACAATTGTCTGCAAAACGAGTTCTAACGGGTGGCAACGATACTCAAAAGGATAAACAAGAAACGATTTGGGCGATAAAAGCGTTAAGACAAAAAAGCGGTATTAGCGACGCGCAGCCTAACTTTATGCGCCACCGCCGCGCAGTACCAAACGACATACTATATAACGAACAATGGCACTTTCCACACATTCGCTTACCTGAAGCATGGGATATCACTACCGGCAACCCTAGTGTAATTATCGCCGTCATTGATAGCGGCATTTTATCTGCCCACCCGGACTTTCAAGATAAGTTAGTTCAGGGTTATGACATGATCAGTGCTGCCGATAATGCTGCAGATGGCGACGGCATTGACAGCAATCCAGAGGACCTCGGTGACCTCGAGCTAGGCGATGGCAGCAGCTCGTTCCATGGTACTCATGTCGCCGGCATAGTAGCGGCCGCTACAAACAACAACACTGGGGTCGCAGGCGTCGCCTGGCAAAGTCGGATTATGCCCATTCGTGTGTTGGGGCTGCAAGGCGGCACTAGCTTCGATTTAATACAAGCCATTCTTTATGCAGCTGGACTTGAAAATGCCAGCGGGCAGGTACCAATACAGAGAGCCGATGTCATCAATATGAGCTTAGGCGGCGACGGCTTTTCATCTAGCGAGGCAAGCGCTATTACGGCAGCCCGTAACGCAGGCGTTATTATTGTCGCAGCGGCGGGGAACAGCGGCAGCGCTAACCAAGAGTACCCGGCTTCTTACGACGGTGTTGTGGCGGTAGCAGCTGTGAATCAATCAAATGCGCGTGCCAACTATTCCAATTTTGGACCGCGTATAGATATTACTGCGCCCGGTGGTGATCTCGATGAAGATGCTGATGGGAATGGCACGCCGGACGGTGTGCTTAGCACAATAGGTAATGACCGTGGCAACGCGATTAACTACGGATATCGCTACTATCAGGGTACATCTATGTCTTCACCCCATGTGGCCGGCGTTATTGCACTAATGAAATCTGTGGCTCCAAACCTGACCCCAACAGAATTCGACCAAGTACTAACCGAGGGCAGAATAAGTGACGACCTAGGCGCGGAGGGTCGTGACGACAATTTTGGCTATGGTTTGATCAATGCAATGAAAGCAGTTAACACTGCGCAAGAACTGGCTACCGGCACCCTGACACCCCTACCCGCTCGACTGCAAATATCACCCTCTTCTATTGATTTTGGAGTAACCCAGTCTCAACAGGACTTCAATCTCACAAACGCGGGCGGTGGCATAATAAATATCACCAGCGTAAACGAAAGTGTCGACTGGTTATCTATCACTAGCAACTCAAGCAATGCTAACAACTTGGGTTCCTATACTGCCATTGCTGATCGAAGCCTTCTTGCAGATGGCGGTCACGACACCAAAATCACTATTCAATCTAATCTGGGAGAAAAGTTGGTCGCCGTGAACATACGAATAAGCTCAACCATTTTTACAGCAAATTCTGGCACTTTATTTGCTCTCCTCGGTGACACAGAAACCGGCGACACTATTTTGCAAGAGCGCCTTGTAACCCCGACAAACGGTAACTACGCGCTTTCATTCGCGTCAGTACCGACAGGGGAATATAAGTTGTTTATTGGCTCTGATATGGATAACGATGGATTTATTTGCGACGCTGGAGAGGCCTGCGGCGCGTACCCAACATTGAACTTAACCGAAAATCTCTCAGTCGTTGATGATATGCAAATTGATTTAAACATAAGTTTTGATCAAAGCCGGTTCTTAAATGAATTAGGCACAAGATCTTTTCAAGGATTTTCTTACAAAGAGAAAAACAAGGAAGTCAAAAGAAAATAACAAAGTGAAACTGTGGGCACGCCGACAGCGCCTAACATCTATACCTAACCATGCGTGCTAGACCGTAGATGCGAACAGCACGATAGTTTAACTTGTCGGGCCGCAAAGTTTTAACTCAATATCGAGCTTAAATTGCGGCCCTACTGCGACTCCGACCACCTCTGGAGCGGAGGGCTGCTGATTGGGAGCTGGCCACACTAACGGCAAGCCATCTCCCTTTATGAGGCCACCTACAGGCACTTTCGCTCTATCCAGAGGAAACGCTGGCCATGGCTTTGTACGCCTACTCCCAGCCGCAACAAATACCACAGTAAAAACACGCCGAAGCTTAGAGCTTGTGTTGGCAGCAGCTTGGTGGACGGTAAATCCATGGTGCCAGACTACATTTCCCGGATTCACAGAAACCCATTCAGGAGCCACGCCCTTAAGCGCAGGGTCTGCAAGAATATCGTAAGGTTCAGTGCTGTGAGTTATATCCACGGGTTTCAGTCCACCCGCTTTATGCGAACCAGGCACATACGCCATGGCGCCATTCTCAAATGTCACTGCATCGAATGGAATCCATGCGCTGACCAAATCTGCATCACCTATTGGCCAAAAGGTTTGATCCTGATGGGGGTCGGTTTCGCGTCCGCCGGATTCTTTATAAAGGGCTTGGTCCTGCCATAAGTGTAATCCGTCTGCCCCAAGTAGCTGAGCACCTATTCCGGCCAAGCATGCATCACACGACAACGCTCTCACGACCTCATTAGTTTCCCAAAGGCGCATGCATTGCACAAAGGACTGCTCATAAGTTGTTTTTTCTCCGATCCCCCGATCATCACCTAAAGTACGCAAGGCTACCTCGGCATCTACTGCATTGGCATAATGATCGAGAATTGACGGTGTAAAAACATCGTTAGTAATGACAAAACCCTTGCGCCTAAATTCTTCTACTACAGAAGACGCGACCAAATAAGGGTAATCGGCTTTTTTTTCATTCATACAGCTCTTCCTTTCACAACATCAACTCGCTGCAAAACCCGCAGGGACTCAAGTTACCCATTAAGCAAAGACCAATCTGGAACAGACTCAGGGTGGCTCAGTTCGCCAAAGGCATTTTTAACCACGCGCCGCTGACTATCGAGCCAGTTCTTTGCCTCCTCGCAAGGCTCCAATTGATCTTGGCGACGTCGTTGGTGCACTTTTAGCTGGTTTCGCATTTGCGCGAGGCACTCTTGCGCAGAAGCTTCAGCGCTCAAATTATTAATCTGCAGCGGGTCCGACTGAAGATCATATAACTCTTCCCTACCATCAAGCCATAGTGCGTAAGTATGAGTTTTAGTGCGCACCCCACGCCATTCCGCACCATTCTTGAACCAATCAAAGTACTTCGAAAAATTCATAATAAAGGCGCTTTCTGGTTCAATCTGCGCCGCTAAGTTGGGCGTATCACCACGCCAATACGCTGACAAATCTTGGCCCTCAATAGAGCGAGGCACTGGAACACCAGCTAAACCACAAATACTTGGAAACCAGTCAACCATGCTAGTAACAGTATCGATACGACTACCTGGTGCAATTTCTCCGGGAAACCGAATTATTCCCGGCACGTGTATTGATGCATCGTATGGATTCTTTTTCGACCAAGGATTTACCCCTTGAGAACCGCCCTGCGTACCGTGATCCGAGGCAAATACTACAATTGTATTATCCGTCAAGCCACGCCGGTCTAGGTCATCGAGTAAATTGCCCAACATTTCATCAATGGCCAAAATCATGGCCAAGTAATGGCGCATCATTTCCAGCGCATTTTCAGTTTGCTCAGCGGGTACATTAGACGGTAGCAGTAAATCTTTGGGCAACGCATCATAGAACTTTGGGGGAGCAAACTCAAAAGGCGTGTAGTGCGGCTGATGGGGCGAGAGGAACATGATAAAGGGATCATCACCGCTCTGGTCTATAAACTCTCGAGCGTAATTAAAAAGGCCATCCGTTTCATAGCCTTCCCAACGTTCATAATTCCAATCGTCTTTATGCACAAAACCATTGAAATAGACCATATGCTGGTTGTAAGCGCGCCAATACTCAAAACCAAGGCGATCGCGACCCTCAGGCACCCAATCAGGGTGCTGAGGCATACGATCCAAGGCAGGCCATAAGCCGGTATGTAAATGCCACTTACCGATCCAAGCTGTGTGGTAGCCTGCATTAGCAAAGGCATCAGCAATCGATATCTCTGAGTGCCGAGTACGGGTGGTATTGATCAGGTGGCCAGTGGTTTGAGGATAACGGCCGGTAACCAGCATTGCCCTCGCCGGTGTGCATACTGGACAATTAGATATTGCGTTATCTAAGGTCAGGCCTTGGCTAGCAAGGCGGTCAATATTTGGCGTGCTGATCTGTTGAGCGCCATATTTTTGACTATAGAGCGGCAACGACTGAGCACGCAGCTGATCTGGGAAAAGCACTACAACGTTAGGACGCTTTCGCGTCTTAGTTAAATCTTCCACTTTTACCCCACTCATTAAAAATATTTTTGGTTCTCGCGCCCGAGCAATACCTGACTATGTAAACAGCAAAGACACCATCTATCTGGGCAACAGCCTACTTCTTGTAAGGAGTCATATCCATATTTGGGTAGCGAACCGATACACCTGAACCATTTCCTCAATCCAGTAAGCACGCACTCATCGGGAACCGCCAGCCATACCCAAATAGCGAAACTAGAATAAACCCCTTAGTCTGGCCTACCAACCATACTCGTCCAACGAGTCTTTGAGGGCGCAATCTATTTAAGGCACTTTACTTACAATTTAGGCTAAGCGTTGTGATCTGGATAAGCGTACTGGTTTAGAGATTTAACCTAAGCAGCCTGCTCAACATGATTTAAATGAGAAAAGACGCCGTTGTACTGGGGGTTTTTCTGCCGATGCTTTGGCAGCTCTATTACGGCTAACTAGAAAGCGCCTCTCGACTCTGCGCCGGCCTAATCAACTGCGATAAGAATCGTCCTGTTTGTCCAGCATTCTAATCAATGCAGGCCAAGCCAACCGCGATGAACGGCTGGGTTTATTCGGCTTCACGCGCCCATAATCTCGAAGCATCTTTGACGCGCTTTCTTTAGTGTGATGTAAATCTGCACCGCTGGCCATGGCATCTACCTGAACCTTGCAGGCGTTTTCCAGTATGTACATCTGATAAAAGGCTTCAGCGACAGAGGAGGCGCAAGTGAGTAAACCATGGTTGTGCATAATCATCGCGTGCTTATCACCAATATCCCGCCCCAATCTCTCACATTCGTCTTCGGCACCGACGGCAATGTCGTAGTCGTGATAGCAAAGATTGTCCATTACTTCACTTGCCTGCTGAGTCAGGGGTAACAGCCCACATCGCATACATGACACCGCCATACCGGCTCGAGTGTGGCTGTGCAAAACCGCATTCACATCAGGTCGCGCCATTAAGACAGCCGTATGAATAGCATGACCTGCGTCGTTATATTTATAGTCACCGCTAATTACATTCCCTTGAAAGTCCACTTTCAACAAAGAAGAGGCTGTAATCTCATCGAACATAAGTCCGTATGGATTAATTAGGTATTGATCCTCAATACCAGGCACCCGCGCTGACAGGTGAGTAAAAATCAAATCTGTCCAACCATACTTTACAAACAGTCTGTAACAGGCAGCTAAATCCGTCCTGACCTGCCATTCTTCGTCGCTGATAGCTGTAATTGGTGTTATCTGTTCAGCCATTGATATTTTCCCCATAAATTCAAAAAAAGAACGCCATTACGCTAACTGCCTTAAAACCTAGTGACTATACAAGTGCGCATTTCTCAACATATATGCTGGACCATGAATCTCGTTAATTGACGCATTTTCACCGTACAATCGCTCTTTTTGCCCGCCAAAATTTTCCCTGTTTGCCCCTAAAGGCGCAAGCTCCACGGCTCTTTGTTGAGCTAACTCAAGCAATCCTTCTACAGGGGACACGCTCTCTACTAATCCTGCCTCTAAAGCTTGAGGGCCAGCCCAGCGATGTGCTAACTGAACAGTCTTATGAAATACATGCCGGGGCATTTTGTGTCGAAACAAAGCCAGCTCTGGACTAGGAATAGTCATACCAAGTTGTATTTCGTTGGCGCACATAAAGCCGCGATCCTCTCGCATCACCCTAATGTCGTGACACATGGCGGTCATAAAGCCTGCGCCAAAGGCATGACCATTCACCGCACAGACAGTAGGAATGGGCAGAGTCATAAAGCGCGCCATCAAGGTCATAAATTCGGGGCCGAAGGCTTTTCTGTCGCCTGCAGCGGGAAATGCACCCGGCTCTTGTACCCAATCCAGATCTAGCCCATTCGAGAAAAATTTCTCGCTTGCTGAGGCTGTGACTAGCGCCGCTGCACCGGTAGATGCCTCAACTTCATCTAGGACCTTGGCAATCGCGCGAACAAAGGTGGTATTCCAGCGATTTTCGCCGGCATTTAGCGTCATAGTGAACACATCGCCATTTTTCTCTAAATTAATCATATTCTTCCCCTGTCGTCTTAAGCATAAAATTCGTGAACGATTTTGTCTGCTTTAGCTACAGCCTTCAAGTTAGATTAATATATGCACAAATCACGAGAACAGCTACAACCAGAAATTCCCTTGAAGTCGATAGCGGCATCTGGGCAGAATTGACACTGCGAATATTTAGCATGCAAAAGTGAACAAATCTGTGCTGCCGACAAATTGAATAAACACTTAAAACCGTGATTTACGACTGGATAAAATCGATAGCGGCTAATGAGACCAAATAAGGAGTTCTCAATGATTCACTTCTACCATGCCCCTGGCACTCGAGGAATAAGACCCATTTGGCTGTGCGAAGAGCTGGGCATCGACTACGAAGTAGAGATGATTGAATTTACCCCCGAATTCAGAGCCACCTCAGAATGGCGTAAAATAAGCCCGCTCGGCAAAGTGCCTGTACTAGTGGACACCGCAAACGATTTACTCATGTATGAGTCTTGCGCTATGGTCCAGTATCTTTTGGACCGTTACGGTAACGGCCAATTACAACCTATAGCCGGCA
>MDTF01004364.1_pt1 | contig 14821 bp, 14 predicted proteins | sample 811191 | NCBI WGS metagenome assembly MDTF01 (sample SAMN05326649, study PRJNA326480) | marine metagenome | isolation source: seawater | place: Southern Ocean | collected 2011
TAGAGCAATTGATTTGTAATCAATAGGTCCGCGGTTCGACTCCGTGCGGGGGCACCACACAATCCTTTACTTATTTCACTTTTTGAATCTTTAGAAAAATCTATGACAAAAAATAGTAGAACAAAGACTATAAAAAGGAAGAAAGTAGAAATAGTTGTAATGATATTGTAGTGATTTTTTTTTATTAATCTAATAAAGTTTATTAGCCTCTAATACAGATGGTACAAAATTTTCTAATTTCTAGTTGTTGATAGTTATTTCAAAATACCTAGATGTTTTAAAGTTGACCCATCTACTATCTCATTTTGTACTTATTCTCTTTCTTATAAAAATTGTTGAAACAATTGAGATATTCTTTTACTTGGAAACTCCCCTGAGGAAAAAGTAACTCTAAACCCTATGAAGAAAGAATTAACTGTTCATTTTTAAAAAATGTTTTTAAATTTTCTTATTTGCTTATAATCCCATTCTGGTAAAATAAATTTTTTTTTTATCAAACTATCTCTTGTATTTTTAAGTTCCTCGTTAATAAAGTTGAATAAATTTCCTGTTGAAACTGCATCTACTTTTTTTTTTAAAAGGCCTTCTTCTATATGCTTAATATTTCCACAGCCTCCAGTTAAAATTAAATTCTTACTTTGGTTTTTTGGCATTAAATCAATTAAATCATAATCCAGACCTGTCCCACTACCATCTTTATCAATAGATCTTAATAAAACTTCTCCAATATCCATTTTTAAGACCTTTTTTATATAGTCTTTAGGGTTTATGTTTAATTTTTTCTCTCCATTATTTATATAAACAGCATATTTACTATTGTCCTTTTTTAAATCAATAGATGCTACAATTGATTGTGCTCCATAGGAGGTTGATATTTTTTTTATAAGCTTAGGGTTTTGATAAAAACAACTATTTAAAAGTATTTTATCACAACCAGCCAAAAAATATTGCTCTACTATATCAAAACTATTTACTTTACCACCGGCTACTATCGGTATTAAAAAATATTTACTCAATTCCTTGAGGGATGTTAAAAAATTTTTATGTGAAACTTTTTTTGATAAATTAACAATTGCAACTTCATCAATAAAATTTGATATTTTTTCTAAATTAAAATTTTTTTTTATCCAATCTATATCACCTACTTTTTGAAGAGAAAAATTTCTACTTTGAACAAAATATCCCTCATAATAATAAAATGTGAAGATAATCCTTTTTTTAATCATTTAGATTGATCAAAAAAATTACTTAACAATTTCAATCCATTAGATTGACTTTTTTCAGGATGAAATTGAGCGCCAAATATATTTTTTTTTTTAAATGCAGCTAAAAATTCTCCTCCATGGTTACAAAGTACTTCTGTTTCAAGATTTTCATAATTGATAGTTCTATAACTGTGATTAAAATAAAAATCTGAATTATTTTTTATGTTTAAAAAAAAATTATTTTTATCATTTCTTATGGATACTACATTAAAACCAATGTGTGGTACTTTAAAAGAATTCTTTTTTGGGAATAATGTAAATTTTAAATCTACTAAGTCTAAACCTTTCGTTGTTTTTTCTTCTTCACTCGATTTCCCTAACAGCTGCATTCCAAGACAAATTCCTAATAGTTTTTTATTCTTTTGAGATACATAATCTTTAATCGGATCTATTAATTTCATTTTTTCTAAATTCTTCATTGCAGCTCTGAAAGATCCTACACCTGGTAAAATTATATGTGTTTTTGATTTAATTTTTTCTGGCTTAGAAATCACTTCACTTTTAACTCCTAAATATGTCAGTATATTTTGTATTGAGCGAATATTTCCCATTCCATAATTAATTATTCCTACCTTAAGCATTTTATTTGATTTGAAATTTTGGCTTCCAGCCATTCTTTGTTTTGGTAAATAGTTTTTTATTTACCCACTTATCTATCACCTTAACTAATTCTTTTTCTTTCATCTGATAATATTCTAAATAATCTTTTAAAAAATATTTTGAATATTTATAATCGTACATTTTTACAAGATTAATACCTTGGGATCGTGTCATCGCACCTCTTCTAATTTCAATGCCTACATCTTGTGTTGCTCTTCCAAATCCAAATTTTAGGTACATTAAATACATGTGCAGAGCAAACAATGCTTGGTCATTTTGTGCAAAATTAGTAAATGTTCCTACGTTAGAAACTTTTTGTTCTTGTAGGTTAGAATTTTTTTTTGCAAACATGTAATTTCTATAGGGATCCCAGTTTTCAAAATATGACCAGTGTGCAAATTTTAATTTCTTTTTTTTAATTTCACTGTCTGGTGGAAGTCTTAGCAAGTAGGTTTCTTTAAAATTATACCCAGACTTTTTAAGTATTTTATTATAGTCACCTTCAATCATTTCATTTTTTATATATTCATAGTTATAAGATGTTTTATTTTTGTTTTTTGTTGTTCCTCCGTATTCTAATTCACCATCTTCTCCATATATTATTAATCCAATATTCATATCTAGTGCCAATCTGATTACGGCCGTGTGTATTCCAAGTAACCAACCGTAATAAGGAGATCCTTTATAAATAAGTCCTAATTTGTTGAATTTTCTCATAACTTCATAAGGGATTGTAATATGATGGTGAGCCACATTATTAGTTTCTAAAAAATTATATAAATTATTTTTTCCAATATCGGTTTCTAAGTGCGGCCTTACTGTCACCATCAATGGATTATATCCAAGTGATTTTATTTTATTTGAAACATATGTGCCATCTTTACCACCACTGCATGGAACTATACAATCGTATGCTGGATTATTTTTAGATTTTTTAATTAATTTCTTAAATTCCTCTAATTTTTTTTTCCAATTTATATTTTCTTTTTCATGCACCCACGTGCAAGCATTACACCAACCATTTTTATCAAATTCTATTCTGGGTCTCGTAGACATATTCAGACAGTTTTTACACCAAAAAATTTTATTCATTTAATATCGATAAATTCTTTTGTTAATTTTTTATTTAAATTTATTTTACTTATTTTATTAAAAATTTTTAATGAAGTGTCTTTTCTATAATATGGGTTTTTAACTTTATTAATCTTTTTTAAAAAATTTTTACTCATAGCAATTTTGATTGATTTTAAAATAGCGCTTGAAGAACATTTGCAGTCAATTATATTTTTAGCTTTAATACGTCCTAATTGTCTATTACCTATGTTCACTGTTGGCTTCTTAAATGTTGGAGTCTCATAAATTCCACTTGATGAGTTTCCTATTACAACGTCACAAAAACTCATAACAGAAAGATAATCCCTGACACCTAATGATTTAAAGACATAAAAATTGTTATTTTTTTTTTTATACTGATTAATTACTTTTGTCAATTGGTCAGATTTTATATCTGAATTTGGAAGTGTAAAGATGGTTGTAGTATTCTTGAAATATTTTAAGCAGCTTAAAAAATTTTTAATGGTCATTTCAGTTGATATTTCATCATTGATTGACATATTGAAAGTTACAAGAAAGATACTTTTTTTTATATCTATTAAATATTTATTAATTATTTCTTTTTTATTTTTTAAGACATATTTTTTTGTGTTTTCTGCACCCAAAGATCCTACATTAAATATATCATCTTTTTTTTCTCCTATTTGAATTAATCTTTTGGTGTATGAATCGTGACTTGTAAAATGTATATTAGATAATTTTGAAATTGCATGACGAAATGTATCATCCATCGAACCATATGTTTTTTCACCACCCTGAATATGTGCTAAGTTAACATTATTCAAAAATACAGCATTAGCACAAGCTAAAGTTTCATACCTATCTCCTAATAGGATCACTAAATCCACTTTTTTTTTAATCAAATAATTTGAAAAACCAATAAAAGAATTTTGAAAAGTGTTAATTATAGACTTTGTAGAAGTTCCATTTTGAAGTGTTTTTATTTTTTTTATAGAGGCTCCGTCTTTAAAAAAATGTTTAAAGGTCTTGCCAAATTTTTTAGAGAGATGTTGACCAATAACCACTAACTCAAAATTAAATTTTTTACTTTTTTTAAATAAGTTTATTAAATTTGTCAGTAATCCATACTCTGCTCTTGAAGAGGTTAGAATAACAATCTTATTTTTGTATTTTAATTTTTTCATTTTTTCTAAAATTTTTAATAGCTCTCTTACCAATAATATCTTTCCACTTAATAGCTGAAATACCATTATCTGGCCTTAAACAAATTAAATTTTTTATTGTAAATACTTCTCCTTTTTTAATGAAATGATTGGCATAGATTGATCTTCTAATAACTGTCTGATTCACTCTTTCTGACCTGGTTACTGTTTTTTTATTACTACCTAAAACTTTTTCTGTCTCTCTAATTTTTTGAATCATATCTTTTAATTCTTTACCTGTTAAACTTGCTTTATGATCCGGCCCACTTGATTTTCTATCAATAGTAAAATGTTTCTCTATTACAGAGGCTCCAAGAGATACAGCAACAGAAGGTACAATTAAACTCAAAGAATGATCTGAATATCCAACTTTATAATTAAAAAGTTTTTTATATGTACTTATCACTTTTAAATTCAACTCATTTAGTTTTGCAGGATATGCTGAATTACAGTGTAGTAGTATTAAACTATTTTTCTTTTTATTAAGATGTTTCACGGCTATTTTAACATCTTCTATACTAGAAGCTCCAGTTGAAAGAATAACTTTTTCTTTTCTTTTTTTTACAAATTCTAATAGTTCGCCATTAGTAATTTCTCCTGATGGTATTTTTATAAAATCCTGACCCAATTTTAATAAATACTCAAGATTTTTTATATCAAATGCCGTTGCTAAAAATTTTATTTTTCTTTTAAGGCAGTGATTATATATTCTTAATATTTCATTTTTATTTAAAATTAGCTTGTCAAGCATTTGATGTTGAGATATTTTTTTTTTTAAATTTGTAAATTGATATTTGGCCATTCTTGTTTTTGGTGTAACTAGTTTACTAGGATCAAATAATTGAAACTTTACATAGTCTGCCCCTGACTCTTTTGCAATATCAACTAACTTTATCGCATTTGATAAAGAACCATTATGGTTTACGCCTGCTTCAGCTATAATAATAGTTTTCATTGGTCTAATATATCTCCTACTTTTAAATTCTATTTTTGGAATACATCTACTCCACTTGGTAGTGTAATAATTGATTTTTCTGCAATTAATGAATTTTTTAATTTCATTCTAGGGTATTTTTTAAGATATTCAATTTTGTGCATTAATTTCCAAACTGGTCTTAACATTATTTTTTTTTTTTGAGCAGTTATAATGATTTTTTTAATCAGATTTAAATTTGAGTCTTTAATAAAAACAGCATTAAGCCAATTATTGTTGTTAAAATTTTTTTTATTTTTCATAAGAGTTATCTCACTGCTACTAAAATATTTTTTATAGTGATTATAAATTATATTCTTTTTAAGTAGATATCTTTTTATTTTACTTAATTGCGCTAAGCCAAGTGAAGCATTCAACCCAGGCAAACGATAATTGTATCCCAATTTCGTATAATCATATTCCCAGATATTTTTACCTTTTCTAGAAATTGTGCACAAGTTAAAGCATTTATTATATAAATTAAAATTATTGGTTAAAATAGCTCCCCCGCCACCTGTGGTTATAATTTTATTTCCATTAAAACTTACCACACCAATATCTCCAAAGGTTCCTAAATGTTTTTTTTTATAATAACTACCGAGCGCTTCAGAGGCATCTTCTATAATCTTAATATTATATTTTTTAGCAATTTTAATTAATTCAGAAATATTTCCTCCTTTTCCAAATATATAGGTTGCAATTATTGCTTTAATTGTTTTTTTAGTTTTTTTATTAATTAATTTTCCTTTTCTAAATATCGCTATTACATTTAGATATTTTTCTAATTTATTTATATCTATAAACAAGTTATCTAAATTAATATCAATCATATGGGGCGTAGCGTCCACATAAAGAATTGCATTTGCGGCTGCAATATAGTTCAAATCACCTAGTAAAACTTCGTCATTTTTTTTAATATCAAGTGCTTTAAGTGCAATATGCAGACCTGATGTAGCATTGATAGTGGCTATTGAATATTTGGATTTAGTAAACAGAGAAATTTTTTTTTCAAACTTATTTATAAAATTACTGTGCGTTGAGACAAAAGTTGAAGTTAAGCATTTTTTTACCTCTAAAATATCATTCTTTTCTATTATTGGAGAATGTAAATTGAAAATAATTTTCTTAGGGTTTAATTTTTTAATTCCCTTTAAAATATGAGCTGATAAATTAATTTTTTTTATAATCATAACATCTATATAATTGTCTATATTATCTTTATTGGTTCACAATATTTTGAATATGATCCAAAGTTACTTTTAACACTTTAATTTGTTTATCCAGTTCAATCTTATCAAAATAATTTGTTTTTAATTGAATTGTTTTTTTTTGTAATTCTTCAGCAATATTACAAGTTTGTTTCTTTTTTTTTTAATCTTAAATAAAACTCTTCTTTGTAAGGTGGTAGCCAACAGCCATAAAAATAATCACCACCATTTTTATTAAACTTCTTCTTAAATAATTTATAAATTTTTTCATTTTTGAAGATTACTGCAAACGCCCAGTAGCTGTGAGTATTGTTTTTTTTTATTTTTTGTGTTTTTACAAAACTATATTCTTCAATTATCTTTTTAAAATCTTGACCTGCTTTTTTTCTATAATCTAAGATCTTATTAACATTTCTTAGTTGTCCTAAAACTGTAGCCGCACCTAATTCGGAAAGTCTATAATTTAACCCTAACAATTTATGTCTTTTAAAATTAGTATGCTGTAGATTTTTCCTGTTGGTTTTGTAGTTCGTTGTTCTTAAATAATATCCTAAGTTTGAATAGATTTTCGCGTTATTTATCAGTTTTTTATTATTGCTAACTAAAATTCCTCCCTCACCACATGTTAACATTTTAGAAGATTGAAAACTAAACATTGAAATATCACCAAAAGAACCGACTAATTTATTATTGTGTTTTGCTAATAAACATTCAGCATTATCTTCTATCAAAAAAATTTTTTCTTTTTTTTTTTTTATAATTGATTTGATAGTAGTCAAATCTGGTGACAAACCATATAATGCAACACTGATTATTGCTTTTGTTTTATTTGTGATTTTTGATTTGATAGATTCAGTACTTATACACATTGTTTCTCTATCAACATCAGCAAATATTGGTTTTGCTCCAATCAATAAAATAGCATATAAGACAGCAGACATTGTTATGGCTGGCATAATTACTTCATCATTTTTTTTAACTCCAAGCTTAACAGTGCTGTGTGAAGTCCAGCTGTTCCACTGCTAACTGTAACACCATACTTTACTCCAATCTTCTTACAAAATTCCTTTATTAACATTGAATTATAATTTTTATTTTTTGAAGTTCTAAAGCCATCTTTTAAAACTGAGTTAATATAGGTTAAGCTATATTGAATGGGATTAAACATTAGCACTATTTTTTAAACATTTTTTACACACTTCGTTTTTATGTGCCTCTTTGTTTAAATGTAATTTTTGTAAATCAACCATAAATTTAGAATTCCATATCGAGTGTAAAGATTGATCATTTATATTTCCTAAATTAATATTTTCTCCATATCCAATACAGCATGGTTTTACGTTACCATCAGATTTGATAGACATCCTAAACATGGGCATATTGCACTGATTATCTAAAACACTGTTAGCAATAATATTGCTGTCAGAATAATCAACTAGTTTTTGAAAATGAATCGCATCAACTTTATCTTCCCAAAAATTCGTGAAATCTTCAACTTCATGTTTGTTTTCTTCCATCACTATGAAATTAACTCGAACTAATGGAAATTTTTTTTCTTTTTTCTTTTTAAGTTCAATGAAATCTAAAATATTTTTAATCACTTTTTCATAACTTGCTGGTTTTTTGTTCTTCAATCTTCTCTCTTTATACGTTTCCGCACTAAAGGCATCCAAAGAAAAACCAATTTTTGTTAACCCTGAATTAAGAATTTTAATTGAATTTTCTTTATTTAATAGATAACCATTTGAAATAAAAAATAAATCTTCAAAATTTAATTTTGTTGCATATTCAAGAATTTTAAAAATATTTTTATGAGCTAATGGTTCATTCACTAGATTAAATTGAATTGATCTTACACCGATAGATTTAGCTTCATCTAAAATCTTATATACTTTTTTTTCATCGAGTTTCTTGATTGTCTTGTAATATTCATTAAGTTTGTTTTCTGGTTGTCCTATAGGGCAAAAAGTACATGCAAAATTACAAATATTATCTAACTCAATATCAAGATGAATTGGAAACTTTTGAATTTTTTCAAAACTAGCAGCACCTTGAAAAACTTTTCTATAATTCAGATACGCTTTTTTTTTATCAGCAGTATCTAAAAGGTTGTGCGCTTTTTTATGAATACCTCCTAGAACTTCAGTTCTTTTATACATTTTATATATCTCTCCAATTAATTGGGTGATCTTCTAAAATAGTTTTTTTTACAGTCCTGTTAATAATAATGTCAATATATTTTGGCAAAATCCCTCCAGCAGGACCTCTTACTACAATATTATTTCTATTTAATTTTTTTCCAGCTTTAATTGTTTTTAAGACATATAGACTTTTTCTTTGTGAATTTATTACATTAAATTCACTAGGTTGAATTTTTTTTACACCGTCACCAATTATATCCTTAGAGTTTTTTGCTATATCAACTAAAGTTTTCATTTCACCTGGTTCACTTGATAAAATATGATCAGGTCCTTCAAAATTTTTATTTAATGTAAAATGTCTTTCGATTATGTTGGCTCCTAATCCGATTGACATTAACGATACACCAATACCAGGGTAATGATCTGATAATCCTGTCGGTATATTAAAATTCTTTTTTAATGTTTGAATCGCTTTTATATTCATTTCATTTGCATTAGCTGGATAACTCGACAAGCAATGTAATAAAATTAAATCTTTGTTTCCATTGCTTTTAAAAACCTCTACAGCTTCCTCTACGTTACTTAAATTTGACATACCAGTAGATAAAATTACTGGTTTTTTGGTTTTTGCTACTTTTTCTAATAAAGGAATATTTACCAAATCTACTGAAGCAATCTTATAAAATTTTACATTAAGTTTTTCCAACATATCAACATTACTTTCATCAAAGGGTGTTGAAAAAATTTCTATTTTTTTCTTTGAAGCATATTCAAAAATTTTTTTAGTGTCTGAAAATGATAAACTTAATCTTTTAAACATTTCATAAATGTTTTCCTGCAAACCATCTGCTTTTTCAGCATAATTTACTGACTTAACTTTTTTTGAAACTCTATTTTCTGCTTTAAAGCTTTGAAATTTTATAGCGTTACAGCCAGCTTTTTTTGCTTCATCAATGAGTTTTGTTGCAAGATTTATATCTCCATTATGATTAAGGCCAGCTTCCGCTATAATGTAAACTGGAAAATTTTCTCCAACTTTATATTTTCCAAGTTTTACAATTGTATTCAATTTATCATTATAATGATTTTTACTAACTTGGTTTTTCACAGATTCTTTATTACTCAAAATATCTACTAAATCCATAGATTTATGAAATAAAATTTGACTGTCTGCATAATTAAACTCTCCTCCCGTACCTAAAGAATAAATTTGGTTGAATTTAGACAATTTAGCATTTGTTTGGGAAAGTTCATATTTATAATCAGAAAATTGTACTGGATATACAAAGTCTTCTTTATTTTCAGTAAAATTCAATTTTTGATTTTTTGTAACTAAACCCACTTTAATAAGGTCTCCTCTCACACGTTCCTTAATTTCTTTAAAAGTTAGTTTGTCAATAGCATCATTTTTGGAGTATGCAATTTCAGCACTTAAGTAGGTTTTGCTATTAGTAGAAATAAATTTTGTCATCTTTTTATGTTCAGATACTCGATTAAAAATTATTTTTTTTGAAGAATAATAAATCCAATGACATTTCTTGGGTAAAATTTCTTTTTTATCTGCAGAAATATAAACTGTTCTTACACCTCTAAATTTTAAATTAGATTTAAAGCCGAGCAATCTTGCTGTTAGGGTTATGGGTAAACTAGAAATAATAATCTCGTCTTTTTTTAAAATTTTATTTTTTTTATTTAGAAAGTTAACTTCATTAATTTCAAAATTTTTATGTTTTAATCCTGTTACATGATAATTTAAGTAGATTTTTCCACCATTTTTAATTATTTTTTTTTTTATAAATTCATATACGCTTCCTGTTCCATATTTACCAACAGCAGTGTATTCTCCACTAAAAAAAGGTAAAATTTTTTCTCTAAATTTTATTCTTTTGGGAGCCCACTCAGCAGTCATTTTTTTTGTATCAATCCCCCAAATTTTCAAAGGATAATTAGTAAAGAACATTTTAGACAAGGTTTCACCAACTTGAGATTTGACATGTTCATCAAAATTTTTTGATCTTTTATTGTCTTTTTTTTTTAATTGATTAAGTTCTGAATAAATTTTTGATCTTTTCTCTATTGGAAATTTTTTTATAGATTGAAATGATAAAGGATAATCATATAATGTATTGAAATCATCATCATAGGTATTTTTTGCCCAATAATTTCCTTCGACCAATAAATGTCCAAAGTTTTTTTGCCAAAAATTCCATAATTTTTTATCAGGAGTATGAAATATATGTGGACCGGTGTCTAATATGAAGTCTTTCCACTTCCATGATCTGCACATTCCTCCAACAGTTGAGTTTTTTTCATAAATTTCAACTTGCCAACCATTTTTAGATAGCAGCCATCCTGTTACTAGGCCTATTGGACCTGCTCCTAAAATAATTATTTTTTTTTTCATGAATAAAAACTAAATTTTTATCTTTTTTTCAATTAATTTAATCTGCTTTAAGTTTAATTTTTTATAACCACCAAAACCATCTGATACACCAAAAACTTTTTTTGGATTGTTTAAACTGTCAACTATAAGAGTGTTTTTCTTAGTTAATATTCCTTTATGGGCTAATGTAAATTCTTTATTTAACATCGTTTTAAAAACCCCTGTTCTACTTAACTTTTTTGTTGATGAAATATTTTCTAAATAGCCAAAATAAGCTGGAGTTATATCTAACCTAAAAAATTTTAATCCATTGTTGATTCCATATTCTAATGCATCTTTTTTAAGTATACCTTTTCCTATATCCAAGAGTATTGAGTCTACCGCAAATTTTTTTATGTGATTTAGTGTTAGTACTGCTTTTCCATTAGTAGTACCAATAATAGCATCAAAATTATTTAAATTATTACTTATTTGTTTTAATTTTTCTGCTTTTGCTATTGTGCCTTTTGGCTTTATATAATTAATCGATTTAATAATATTGTCCAAAATTTTTTTTGACCTTCTATATAAAAAAACATTTGCACCACTTTCAACTAATTTAAGTGCTAATTTAAAACCAATATTTCCAGAGCCAAGTATTAAAATTTTTTTTCCTCCCACACCTCTTATGTCTTTAATAAAATAATTGTTAATAAAAGTATCAGCGGAATCAACTGTTAAATCATTACCTTTATATGTAAAAATCTCAGATTTTGTTACTGTTGCTTTTACATTTTTTTCAAGATTTACAATTTTTTTTTTATCTTTTGATAAAACTTTTTTTTCTGTATCAACCAATATATAGTCTACTTTACCATCAATAATCTTAGATATTTTTTTAGCGCTTAAATCATCATAAATAATTACACTTGCAAAAATAAACTTATTATTTTCTCTTAAATCACTTATATAAAAAGATGATTTTTCGACTTTAGTTGTATTGCCTAAAAAAAAACATTTTGTTTTTTTCGATTTATTGATTTTTAATAAAATCTTTTTTAATTTTTTATACATAATAATTAATATATTAATAATGTGTGTTAAAAATATATTAATATAAAAATTAATTATGTCTATAGGAGTTATAATTCAAGCGCATATGTCCTCAAAAAGGCTTCCTGGGAAAGTTCTTTTGAGTTACAAAAATTACAATATATTAAAAATTTTAGTTACAAGGCTTAAAGAGGCAACAAATATAAAAAAAATTATAGTTGCTACTTCTAAAAACAAAGCTGATAACCAAATTATCAATTTTTGTAAAAAAAATAAAATTCTTTTTTATAGGGGCTCAGAGGAGGATGTTTTAAGTAGATATTATGAAGCAGCAAATAGTTATAATTTAAAAACAATTGTAAGACTAACATCTGATTGTCCACTTATAGATATGGACACTCTAAAAAACATGATTTTATTATTCAAAAATAATAAAATAGACTTTTATTCAAATACAGTTCCTCATCCGTGTAAATTTCCAGACGGTTCTGATATAGAGATTTTTAATTTTAAAACATTAAAAAGAACTCACTTAGAGGCAATCTTACCCTCGGAGAGAGAGCATGTTACTTTTCATATGTGGAAGACAAATAAATTTAAAATTAAAAAATTAAAAAGTAAAATAGATCTGTCAAAATATCGTTATACTGTTGACTATAAAAAAGATTTTCATTTAATATGTTCGATGATCGATTTTTTTGGGAGAGATATCGAAAAAATTAATATGAAACAAATTATTAATTATATTGATAATAATAAAGATAAGATAAAATATCAAAAAAAAATATACCGAACTATTGGATGGCGAAAATCCCTACAAAGAGATACAGAGTATTTAAATGATACATAATAATCAAAAATTTATTGGTCTGCTAACATCATTTTCAAATATTGAAGCTACGTTGCATGTTCATAAAGATTTAATAAAAAGTTTAAAAAAAGAATTCAAGAAAATTTATATAATCAACATTGATAACCTTTTTATCAAAAAAAATAAATCTAAACGAAACAATGTTATAAAGAATAATAAAAACATAATCTTTTTTAACCCAAAAAATTTTAACGATTTCAATTTATTCTTAGATAATAAAAAAATTCTTATAATAAGTAATTTTGGAAGAACTTTTAATTCTATAAATATACATTTCTTTCTTAAATCTAGAAATATAAAGTTAGTTCAAATTTCAAATTTGGGTTTTTTAAACAATCCTTTTAATTTAAATTTTAAAAAAAATTTTTTTAAAAGTATAATTTTCTATATCAATAATACACTATCCAAAAAAATAATAAATTTCTTAGGAATAATTCGGTTAATACCCCAGCTGGAAGTAAGATTTTTAAGTAATAAATCTATAATGAAAAATATAAATAAAAATATGATTAAAAAATTTTTATATGATAAAAAATTATTTTATACGAAAAAAATTATTCTTATTAACAGTAGAAGTTACGATGCATTAAAAACTACACAATTAAAAAAATCAGAAAAATACATTATTCATTTAGATTCACATTTAAATTGGCCAGAGGAAGTGGCACTTAGAGGTAGAATTAATCAAAAAACTATTTTAAATCATTATAAAGACTTAAATTTATACCTTGCTAATTTAAGTAAGCTTTTTAAAAAAAAAGTGATTGTTTGTATTCATCCAGGCTATAATTTAAATCTATTTAAAAGATACTTTAAAAATTTTAATGTTATTCAGTTTAAAACTAGAGAATTTATTTATTCTTCTTTTTTAGTTACTGTTTTCGACTCTAGTGCGATTTCAGATGCTATTTTATTAAATAAAAATGTAATCGGATTATACCCAAAGCATTTAACTCATAATGAAAAGAAACATGCTCTAGATAGCTCTAGAAATTATGGTTATCCTATTTATGATATGTCAGAAAAAAGTAAGTTAAATAAGAAAAAAATTTTGAATGATTTTAAAAAAAGTAAAATAAATTTTTTAAAATACAGCACTAACTATCACATATTTGATAAAAAAATTTCTGGTTACCAGCAAATTATAAATGAACTTAAAATAATTTTAAAAACTATTTAATAAACTAAAATGAACCAGCGCACAATCATCTTAATTATTTGAAGTTTCTTTTCTGACTTGCTCAATTTTAATTTTTTTGTAAAGACTATTATTTTTATCATACAATAACTCAAAAATAATTTTCTTATTGGATTGAATAGTAACTATTTTTGCGTTCCTAACCTCAAAATTATCAGCAACAGCGCTAATAGGTCTTTTGTTACTATCTAAATTTTTAATTATAATTTTAGACTTATCGCTAATAATTGCTCCCCTCCATCTTCTTGGTCTAAAAGGGCTAATCGGTGTAACTGCTAATTTATTTGAATCTAAATTTAAAATTGGACCATGTACTGATAAATTATAAGCTGTGCTTCCAGCTGGTGTTGAAACTAATACACCATCAGAAATTAAATTTTTTATTATATTTTTTTTATTAGTGGTTATAAAAATTGACGAAGCTTGCTTACTTTGTCTTAAAATTGATATTTCATTAACTGCTATTGATTTTTTTAATTGATTACTCTTAGTTTTTACACTCATTTGCAGAGGATAAATCTTAACACTGTGTGAGGTTTTTAAATTTTTGATAAAATTTTTGTTAGAAAATTTATTCATTAAAAAACCATAATTTCCAGAGTTTATTCCATAAAAAGGTTTTTTAAATCTATATAGTTTCTTTAATGTTTGAAGCATAAATCCATCTCCACCTAAAACAATTATAATATTAGATTTTTGTAAGGTTGTTGTTTTAATTTTTTTATTTAAAAAAGATTTAATCTTTAGTGAATTTTTTGTTTTATCAAAAACTAAATAAATTTTGTCTTTCATCTATTGGTGCCCTCGGCCAGACTCGAACTGGCACTCCAAAAAGGCACGGATTTTAAGTCCGTTGTGTCTACCAATTTCACCA
>MDTF01017176.1_pt1 | contig 14816 bp, 18 predicted proteins | sample 811191 | NCBI WGS metagenome assembly MDTF01 (sample SAMN05326649, study PRJNA326480) | marine metagenome | isolation source: seawater | place: Southern Ocean | collected 2011
ATTCTCTGAAAATCCTCAGCCTAAAGTTATGAGGGGATGGGAAAAAGAAACTGATAATATAAAAATGTTAGAAAATGGATTTGATTTAATGGGCACTTCTGGTTTCGTAGGGCAAAATGTGCCTCCAAGTGAAGCGCTTAAGCATGCTAAAATTATTAAAGCAGATATGGTTTTAATCTACGATAGACAAATAAATGAAAATACCCGTGCTACCCAAATTCAAAAAGCTAGAGAAAAAGCTAGAGCAGCTAATCGTATTAAGAAGCGGGGTGAAATCACTGAGATTACTATTACCGACGAAGATTTGGCTGATTCAAATGCTAAATACGATTTTTATCTAACTTACTGGGTAAAGCTACCCAAGCCAACATTTGGTACACATTTCATTAAACTAATATCAGATGTTGATGATATTAATGGTGTACAAGTGATTGCTGTGATTAAGGAATCTGCTGCAGCTATTGCTGGAATTAAAAGGGGCGATAATATTATTTCTGTAAACGGTTCTAAAGTTAACTCTCCTGAAGATCTTATTAAAATTATCCAAAAAAATAAAGGAAAATCAATTAATGTTGCATTTGAAAGGGGCGGTGAGTCAATTAAAGTTGCTGTCTCATTGTGACTTAAGAATAATAACTTTAATAACCTGAAAAAGTTGTCGATATGACTTTGGTGGCTTATTTGAAGATTTTTCTTTCAAACTATTCTGAATTAGCTGCCTAATAGTTTGATTTTCAGAAGATGAGTACAAAGATACAAATTCAGTGATTGCATCCTTATCCGCAATAAGCTTATCTCTCCATTTTTCAATAAAATGATCTAGCTGAATTCCCTTCTGTGAGTTTGTTCTTAATTGCTCCATGACAACGTATGCTTCAGTCAGATCGATTGCACGTAAAAGTTTACCCAGGTATTGTGTTTGCCTATTCTTTGCGGAATTTGATTTAATAGCTTTAAATTCATCTATAGCTTGCTGTATGTTAATGGGAAAGTTAAATTTTTTAATTTCATTAGCGCTCATTTCTGCAATAGATCGACCAAGTGCTTGAATTTTCTTAGAGTCTTTTTTTAATTCAGTCTTGCTAATAATATTGAGTTCTAGTGAATCCATCTTTGCGGTTAAATTCCTTTTTATGACTAACATTCGGTATCATATCATTTTTAATTATTTTATTTTTTATGCAAACTCAGATAATGAATTTTGATCACTCAAAGCTTACAGACCTCGTAAATATGTCTCTTAAGGCTGCTAAAAGTAATGGTGCTACTAGTGCAGAAGCTGATATTAGCGTTGCCACTGGTAAGAGCGTTTCTGTGAGACTTGGTAATCTCGAGACGCTAGAACTTAATAATGACAAAAGTTTAACTTTAACTGTTTATGTAGGGCAGCGCCGAGGTATTGCATCAACTTCTGATTTTAGTAGTAATGCTATAGAAGACTGTGTAAAAGCTGCATGCCAAATCGCAAAATATACAGCAGAAGATGGTGCATTTGGTCTTCCGGAAAAATCTCAGTTTGCAACTATTACTAAGGAGCTAGATTTGTTTTACCGATGGGAGGGAGACGACTCAAAAATGATTGAAAAAGCATTAAGTTGTGAAGATGCCGCCCTATCATTTGATGGGAGGATAGAAAATTCTGAGGGGGCACAGATGAGTAAATCTGAGTCTATGTTTGTTTATGCAAACTCATCTGGTTTTTTAGGCGGCTTTCCTTCATCAAGATTTTCATTGGGCTGTTCTGTTGTTGCAAAGGATAATCAAGGAATGCAGAGAGATAGTGCGTATAGCTCTGTTAGGTCCTTTGACGACCTTGGGGATGCATCATTAATCGGTCATGAGGTTGCTCAGCGTGTGATAAAAAGACTTAATTCTAAGCCAATTAAAACGGGTAAGTACCCAATTATTTTCGAAGCTCCGATTGCAACATCATTTATTTCTAGCTTGGTATCCGCGATATCTGGAGGAAATTTATATCGTGAAACATCATTTTTGATGGAATCTATTGGCTCAAAAATTGCTTCTGAAGCACTTACAATTTCAGAAGACCCATTTTTACTTAAAGGCAATGCAAGCACTTATTTTGATGACGAGGGAGTTAAAGTTAAGCCCAGAATTTTGGTTGATAAGGGCGTACTAGAGGGTTATTTTTTATCAACTTATTCTGCTAAAAGGTTAGATATGCAGACTACTGGAAATGCTGGTGGCGCACATAATCTTATTGTCCAGCATTCTAGCTGTGGTTTAGAGGGTTTAATTAATAATATGGGAACAGGGTTGCTTGTCACAGAGCTTCTTGGTCATGGGGTCAATATGGTAACAGGAGACTACTCTCGCGGTGCAGCAGGTCTTTGGGTCGAGGGAGGGGAAATAAAGCATGCAGTTGAAGAAATAACGATTGCAGGAAACTTAAAATCGATGCTCAAAAATGTTGCTTCTGTTGGAAATGATACTTATAAAAATAGCTCTAAATATACAGGGTCTATTTTAATAGATGGAATGATGGTTGCTTCTAATAACTAATCGAAAATTAGATTGCTGAAGCGACATTGTCTTTAGAGCTTTTATCTGAAGAATTATTGCTTAATGTTTCGTCAATATAAGGTTCAAACGAAGATTCAGCTGAGTCCTCATAATTGATTTCGGCAGTAGATTTGTCATTTACTAATGCTTCTCTATATTGCATATAGGCATCTCTTTGAAAAGCATATGGATCTAGTGAAGCACCTCCAAGAATGTCTGATGCGTGAAGTAATTCTGCACGTTTGTCGACAATCTGAACTACCCTCATTTGATTACGAGTTCGTACATCATAAACATACCCAATTGGGTCAATCAATATTGTGTCAGTAGCTAATCCTAGTCCATCTCTAAGAGAGGAGGGGCCTAAAAAAGGTAAAACTAAATATGCTCCATGGCCAATTCCATAATGACCTAGAGTTTGTCCAAAATCTTCTTTTCTTCGTTCGCCTCCACTCATACTATGAACATCAATAAAACCCAAAATACCTACTGTAGAATTTACTATTACTCGACCTGAATCATGCGCAGCATAAGCAATTTTTAATTGAAGTAAATCATTGGCTACTGTAACAATATCGCGGAGATTATTGTAGAAGTTGTTCACACCCTTAACTGCAAAATTAGGCATAACAGCTTTGTATCCTTTTGCTATTGGCTTCATAACTGACCCGTCAAGCGTCTCATTGAAGCTATATATTGCACGGTTCATTCCTTCAAGAGGGTCATTATCTTCTGATGCAGAGGTCACAAATGGGATAAAGAAAGCTAATATTAAGATGTATTGAATTATTTTTTTCATATATTTATTATTATCCCTGAGTGTTGTATTTAAGTCTATAAGGTAATAAAAACTTAACTGATATAAGCTATTTTTTGTTGTTTTTATACAACATTATTTCATTGCTGAGTAAATAGCCAATGCTTTAATTCTTTGTTCGGAATGATTAACAATTGGCATTGGATAATCCGCACCCAGATTAATTTTAGAGCCTATCGATTCTTTTTTCTGCATCTCCCATGGCTCATGAATTTCATTTGCAGATAATATATCAAGTTCTGGCACATACTTTTTAATAAAGCGACCTTCTGGGTCAAATTTTCTAGATTGTAGAATTGGGTTAAATATTCTAAACCATGGCTGAGCATCACAACCAGTAGATGCTGCCCATTGCCAGCCACCATTATTTGCAGAAAAATCAAAATCAATTAATTTTTTTGCAAAATAATCTTCTCCCCATCTCCAATCAATTAATAAATCTTTTACTAGAAATGAAGCTGCCACCATTCTTAGTCTATTATGCATATATCCTGTAGTGTTTAGCTGCCTCATCGCTGCATCAATTATTGGGTAACCAGTTCTTCCTTCTTTCCATGCAATAAAATATTTGAGGTTATTCTCAAATTTAAGGTTATTAAATTTTGGCTTAAAAGCCATTCCTTCGTTTATATGTGGAAAATTAAATAAAATTTGAAAATAAAAGTCCCGCCATATTATTTCACTTAGCCAAACAGATGATCCCTCTGACGATTTCTCTAATGCAATCTTCGCTAAATGTCTTATTGAAACTGTTCCAAATCTATTATGAACCGACAAGTAGGAAACACCTTTTGTGCCAGGAAAATCTCTTTTAAGCTTGTAATCATGTATCCTTTTTTTAAAATCCTCAATTAATGTTCTTCCACCTACCTCACCTGAAGGAATTCCTAACTTTCTCAAATTAGATGTTTTAAAGCCGATATTATCAAGAGTTACCATCTCCGCTAACTTAATTTTTGCGTAATTTTTGCTTAGAGAATTACAGTCAAACTGAGTAATCCCCTCAAGAAAAATTTTTTTAAGGTGATTATTTTTATAGGGAGTAAAAACGGTATAAGGGGTTCCTGATTGTGTTAAAATTTCATTTTCTTCGTAAATTACTTGGTCTTTATATTGAAAGCCTTTAATTTTTAATTTTTTAATTATTTCAGCATCTCTTTTATTTGCATACGCTTCATAATCTTTATTCATATAGATGGCATCGCATTGGTACTTTTCTACGAGCTTTGGAATTATTACCTTAGGATCTCCATGTTCAACAATTAAATCAGAACCAAATTTATTTAATTGACTTTTGATTTGTAATAATGACTCCCAAATAAACTCGACTCTCTGATCAGTTTTATCTGTAAGAGCATCTAATATTTTTGAATCAAAGATAAATACACAATGAACGGAGTTGGATTCTTTCAGGGCGTGGTAGAGGGCAGTATTATCGTATAATCGAAGATCTCGTCTTAACCACATTAAACTTTTTTCAAATTTACTCACGATGGTATGGGTGGTTATTTATTATTAAGAGAGATCGGTAAATTTGTTCAGCAAGAAAAATTTTGACCAGATGATGGGGGAGTGTCATGCGGGATAGACTTAAAGTAGCTGAAGATGAATTGGTTACTGATGAGTCAAGACCATCTGCGCCTCCAATAACAAATGTAATCGATGGAAAATTTTCTATCCAGCTTAATATTTTTTCTGAAAATTCTTTGGAGGAATAATTATGACCATTTTCATCTAGTGCAATCAAGTATGTGTCATTAGTATAATTGAGCAGGTTACTAGCTTCTTGTTTCTTTTTTTGGGCAATAGAATCAAATTTTTTTTCAGGCTTTATTTCAATCCATTCCACTGACCACTGGTGCTTTATTTTTGTTGTGTATCCCATTAAAGATTCTGATATCCATTTGGGCTGCTTATTTCCTACTGATATTATTCTTATTTTCACGGAAATTAAGTGCTTAACCCCCAGACCATAATTCTTCTAGGTTGTAATATTTGCGTGTAGAAGGTGTCATTATATGCACAATAATATCACCTACATCTACTAGAACCCAACCACCTTCCTGCTCTCCTTCAACACCAATCACTCCAATATCAATTTCATTCATTTTTTCTACTACGTTTCTTGCAAGCGCTTTAGTTTGCCTGGAGGAGCTTGCACTTGCAATAATCATAAAATCTGCAACCGAGGTAAGCTTCCTTACATCAAATGATATAACATCAAATGCTTTAATATCCTCTAGTGCTAAGATAATTTTTGTTTGTATAGTTTTAACTGAGATCAAGGGTAAGGTTCAAGCTGCTTGAATTGCAATCGAATGTTTGCTAATAGTAATCTCATTATTAATGTTTACGTAAACTAGTAGCGGCTCATATTTTTCTAATTCTTGCTCATTATAATTACCATAGGTAGCAATAATTAAAATATCACCAGGGTTTGCTTTATGAGCTGCGGCGCCGTTTATAGAAATAATGCCAGATTTTTTTTCTGCTGATATTGCATAGGTTGTGAAGCGCTCACCATTTGTGATGTTGTAAATATCAATTTGTTCGTACTCATTAATATTTGCAGCTTTAAGCAACTCTATGTCGATGGCGCATGAGCCTTCATACTCTAGTTCTGAGTGTGTAACAGTAACACGATGTAGTTTAGATTTGAGCATTACTCTTTGCATATAGTTAAATTCTCTTTAAAAATCGTAGTTATTATAGTCAGTTAGGTTGGTCTATGCAAAATTCTATATTATCAATTAATCGGATGCCCTCGAATGTGCCCGCACCTAGAATTATAAGCTGACTGTCTTTAGATAATGATTCACTTAGGTCAGAAACTTTTCTTATTTCAATGTATTCAATATTCCAACCTAGACCCTCTAACTTCTTTATAACAATACTAATTATATTACTATTATCATAATTATGACCAGATTTTAATAGATTAACAATGTTTTGGAGTTCCTTATAGAGGGTTGCAGCGTTAATCAACTGTTTCTTTGGGTATAAATTATTACGAGAACTAAGTGCTAGACCGTCTTTGTTTCTTATTGTTGGCCCACCGATAATCTCTATTTTTGGATAATTATGCTTGGCAAACTCTCTAATCAAAAACAGCTGTTGGTAATCTTTTTTACCTAAAATAACTATTTGAGGGCGTATCAGGTCAAATAATTTATCAATAATAGTGATGACTCCATTAAAATGACCTATTCTGGACTTTCCGCAGAGTTCATTCGCAATAAAAGGAAGGTCATAGTTCTTATTTATATATTTGGGATAAATCTCCTCTAAACTCGGCATAAAAACAATTAAATTTTTATATTGTGTAAGTAATTCAATATCTCTATTAGGAGTTCTTGGGTAACTTTTTAAATCTTTGCTCGAGGTAAATTGAATGGGATTAACAAAGATGGAAACTACAACAGTTTTTGTGCTTAATAAAGCCATATCGATAAGACTCAAGTGACCTTCGTGAAGGTTTCCCATTGTAGGAACAAATGCAATATTTTTTTTGCCAAAAAGTAGTTTGTGAATATCTTGGATGCTATCTACTTTAATCATTAGTATTTATTTTATGGTCTTTCTCGATAAATTCTATAATTGAAGATATACAAGACTTAGGTTCTTTGGCAGGACCAAGCTTTTTTTCATATAAAAATTTTGAAGTAACCCCAATTAAGTCATAGATAATCTCAACATTGCCACTGCATAGATTTGACGATCGAAAGGCAATAGTTGGAATAATTAAATTTTTTGTTATTAATTTATCTGTATCACTCCCCATCATTGAAAGTACAATCATCTGAGCTCCATTCTCTTCTAGTGCCTTAGCTATTTCTAAGGACTTATTAGGATCTACTCCAGTTAATGGTTTGTCCATTGTTTGAGGAATGTAACCAATGTGCGCACAAATCATTATATTATTTTCTGATAAGTGTCTGATGATAGGCAATACTGAAGTACCACCTTCTATTTTTAGCATATCTGCTCCTGCATTAATTAGAGCCTTTGCATTTTTCAGTGCATCATTTTTGGTTCTTAATGCTAGTAGTGGCATATCTGAAATTATTGGGAGAGAAGCTGAGCCAAGCCTGACTGCTTTGGTATGATAAATCATTTCATTCATACTCACTTTTCTAGTATTTTCATGCCCATTAATAACAATACCCAATGAATCACCAACTAGAGCAGCATCACATTTATATCTCTCTAGTAAGTTAGAAAATGTAGCGTCATAACAGGTAATTATGGAAATTTTTTTCTTATTTAATAGCTTATTTATTCTACTCATATTAATTTTGGATTAAAGTACTCCCTAACGCTGGAGATTTTATTTATTCTTTCAATTAGCATAGTTAATGCTGACTTATCCTCTAAAATATCAAGGTCTTGATTGTTAACAATCAAGACGTTCGAGCTATGATTGTTATGAAAGTAATTACTATAGGATTCTGCAATTCTCTCAAGGTATTCAGTTGTAATTCTTTGTTCATATTTAATATTTCTCTTTTCAACACGATATCTCAGTAAATCAACTGGAGTTTGAAGGTAAATTACCAAATCTGGAATAGGAGCCTTAAGCTCTAGATGCTGATAGATCTGATGATAAAGTTTATATTCATCATTATCTAGATTTAACTTCGCAAAGATAGGATCTTTTTGTAAAAAGAAATCTGAAATTACACCATTTCTAAAAAAATCTTTTTGTTTTAGTTCATTAATTTGATTGGCTCGCTGAAAAAGGAAGAAAAGCTGGGTAGGAAGTGCGTAATGCTTCATATCTTCATAGAATTTAGGTAAAAAAGGGTTTCTTTCTGCCTTTTCAGAAAACATATGAGCATGAAATTGGTTTGCTAGCAGCTTAGCCAAGGTGGATTTACCAGAGCCAATTGGTCCTTCAACAACAATATAAGGATATTTATTAAAAATATTCAAATTGATACCTTTTTAATATTTTGCACTCTTAGTCTTGATATAAGACTTTTAACTGAACCATATTTAGGAATTTGAATTACAGGTGAAATTTCTAAAAGGGGTATTAACACAAATAATCTCTCATGCATTCTTGGGTGAGGAATAATTAATGATTCACTCTCCAGTATTAAGTCATCAATTAATAAGATATCAAGATCTAATGTTCTTGGGCCATTTTTTTCTTTTCTTACTCTTCCAAATATACACTCAATATTAAAAAGTTTTTCAAGTAGGTCATTATAATTTATTGATGAAGAAATTTGGACAACAGCATTAATAAAATTTGGCTGATCCAGAATGCCAACAGGAGGAGTTTCATAGAGACTTGAGGTTGCAGTAATATTTACATCATCAATTTTACTGATTAGATTGATAGCATCCTGAATTTTTTTTTTAGGATCATCAAGATTACTTCCTAAACCAATGAATATACTATGCATTTTTTTTAAAATTTCGCTGTTGAATTAATTTATTTTTTTTACCTTCATCTGCTCCCATAAAATTTGTCCACCAAGATGCATTATTTTTAAGAGATTTATCTTGTAAACTTCTAAGCAAAAGAAAATCATATGCCGCTCTAAATCTAGGGTGTCCTGAAAGACGATATGTTCTTTTTGGATTTAAATTTTCAAAGCGGGGTTGAAGTCGCCATATTTCAGACATTGTGATAGCAAATCTTTTTTGGATTGGAAATACTTTTGATTGTTTAAGCAGAGTACTATCAATCGCTTCATTTAATGATATTGAAGGATGAATATTTTTAGTGCTGTTATCCCAGGCTAATTTAACATCCGGCCATAAAAAGACTGCCAGGAGAAATCCTGGGTTTATAGACTTATTATTTAATATTCTATAATCAGTATTAATAAGTCCTTGGTTAATAAAGTCATATGATTCATCCCGAAGCAGAGAAGGAAAGTATTTATGTGCTAGTTTAAATTCTTTAAATAAGCTCATACTTTTAACAGCATGCCCAGTTAAAAATAATTTCATAATTTCATCAAACAGTCTGGAGTAAGGTACGTTCTCGAGAAGTAATGCTGATTGATTAATGTTATCAGTTAGTGATTTATTAAGAGGCATATTTAGTTTAGCTGAAAAACGAATTGCTCTTAGGATTCTTATTGGATCTTCATTGAATCGAATTTTTGGGTCCCCAATTAGGTTCAACTGTTTCTTCTGAATTGCTTTTACTCCGCCATAGAAATCAATTAATTTATTGCTTATTGGGTCATAATATAAAGCGTTACAAGTGAAATCTCTTCTGGCAGCATCTTCGTTAATAGATCCAAATTCATTGTCTTTAAATACACCATTTTTCATTTTAACTTTATTTTGAGGGGGCGATCTAAACGTAGATACTTCTATCATTTCAAAATGCCTAATGACATGAACGATTTGAAATCTTCGCCCAATAATTCTTGATTTTCTAAAAATTGAACGCACTTGTTCGGGGGTTGCATTTGTGGCTATATCAAAATCTTTTGGTTTCTGCCCAATTAAAATATCTCTAATTGCTCCACCAACAATGTAAGCATCAAAACTTTTATTTATGAGGGTCTCGATTATTTCAAGTGCAAATGGACTAATTAAGTCATGATTGATTATTTTAGGACTAAAGTATAGGCCTATTCTTTTTTTAATAACTTTAAAAAAATCACTATTCATGGGTTGATAGTATTAAAGATTTTTCTTCCAAAAAATATCATTGATATTTTTTGACTTATTAAGGTGACGAGCTAATACAAAAAGAAAATCTGACAATCTATTTATATATTTTAAGGAAAACTTGTTTACAGTATCGCTTTGATTTAATTTAAATAAATTTCTTTCGACTCTTCTGCATATTGTTCGTGCTAGATGAGTGTAAGAAGAAACCTTAGATCCACCAGGTAAAATAAATTCTTTTAGAGGTGGTAAGTCTTTGTTCATGCTATCAATTTTAGATTCAAGAAATTCAACTTTTAATATTCCCAGCCTTGTAAAATTAGGGATAGACAATTCTCCACCTATATCAAACAAATCATGCTGTATTTTTTCAAGCCATTCTGACTCTTCAATTGGAATATCCTCACTAAGAATTATTCCAATAATAGAATTAAGCTCATCAATACTTCCCAAACCTTCAATTCTTGAATTGAATTTATCTATTCTTGAGCCGTCACCTAATCCAGTTTTACCATCGTCACCAGTTTTTGTATAAATTTTTGTTAGTCTGTTTGCCATATTCTTCCTTAAAGTTATTGTACATTAACCTTCTTTATCTAAAGCCTTTATAATGATCTAAAATGAATAAATCTTTTCCTATTGGTATTTTTGACTCTGGTGTTGGGGGTCTGTCTGTACTAAAAAAAATTCACTCTAAATTACCAAATGAATCCTTAGTCTATGTAGCTGACTCAAAAAACTCACCTTATGGGCCAAAAAATAATTCTTTTATATTTGACCGGTCAATTATTATTATTGATTTTTTAGTTCAAAATCATAAAATTAAATTATTAGTTATTGCTTGCAATACGGCAACAGCATCATCTATAGGTAAATTAAGAGAAATATATAATTTTCCTATTATAGGAATGGAACCTGCAATAAAGCCTGCTAATGAAGCCTCTCAAAATAAAAAGGTCGGTATCTTAGCTACAGAAGGAACAATTAACAGTTCAAAATTTTCAGCACTTCTTGATTCCTATTCTGGTAAGACAAAGTTTTATACCCAGCCTTGCATTGGTCTAGTTGAGTTTATTGAGCGTGGCGAAATAGACTCTAATGAGGTTATTCTTTTATTACGAAAAAATTTAATACCCTTACTCGAAAATAATATTGATGTTGTTGTTTTAGGTTGTACTCACTATATTTTTATTAAAAAAATTGTCGAAAGTTTTTTTAATAATAAAATTACTATTATTGATACTGGTAATGCAGTAGCTTTTCAGGTCCAAAGAAAATTAAGAGAATTTAATTCTGAGAGTAATAATTTAAATAGTAAACATATTATTTATAGCAATAGTAAAAACTCAAAAATGAATTTAATTATTAACTCATTATTGGATGATAGCGGCTTTCGTTTTGATTATCACTCTAATTGGGATGAGAATCTTTAATTATTTTTACTAATCAATATAGCTTAACCAGTGCTTGTATTTATCATTGTTGCCTTTTACTGCATCAAAATATATTGATTGAATTTCACCTGTAATTTCGCCACGAACTCCACTCCCAATATCTCGCTTATCTAATTGACGAATTGGGGTTACTTCTGCAGCTGTTCCAGTAAAGAATGCCTCATCTGCTGTATATATTTCATCTCGAGTAATATTTCTCTCTACAATATCAACCCCTAAATCCTTAGCAATTGTCATTACAGAATCTCGAGTAATCCCTTCAAGTGCACTAGTTAGTGAAGGCGTTAAAAGCTTGCCATTTTTAATTATAAAAATATTTTCTCCAGATCCCTCTGCAACGAAACCTTGAGTGTCTAGTAAAAGAGCTTCATCATAACCATCGGTAGTTGCTTCTTGGTGAGCAAGTATTGAGTTTAAATAATTACCATTCGCTTTAGCTTTACACATGGTGCTGTTTATATGATGTCTAGAAAAAGAAGATGTCTTAACAGTAATACCTTTCTCCAAAGCTTCTTGACCCATATAAGCACCCCAACTCCATGCAGCAACAATGAGGTGGGTTGTAAGCGTTGTTGCAGATATACCCATAGCTTCAGACCCATAAAATGCCATTGGTCTAATATAGGCTGACTTTAAATTATTTTCACGTACTGCTGTCTTATGAGCTTTATTTATAGTCTCTTTATCATATGGCATTTTCATACCAACAATATGAGCAGAGTTAAATAATCTTTTTGTATGGTCTTCAAGCCTAAATATAGAAGCGCCATTTTTTGTTTCGTAAGCCCTAACACCCTCGAATACTCCAAGACCGTAATGGAGTGTGTGAGTTAAAACGTGCGTTTTAGCATCGCGCCACGGAACTAATTTATTATTAAACCAAATAAATCCATCTCTATCATCCATTGATTGTGGGATTGCCATATTTTTCCTTTAAATAATTCTTAACAATACGTTTAACTGCTTATTTTGACACAAGATAACATGATAAAATAAATAATTATTTTTAAGAAACTTCATTATGCGTAATTACTTTTTATTTTTTCCCTTAATTTTTCTTCTGTTTTCTTGCTCAGAGAGCTCTAATTTAAAGTTTAATGGTTCAGATATTACCGAAGCGAGACTAGACTCCTCATTTGCATTAACTTCTCATTTAGGAAAAAGTACAAATATAGAGGACTTTAATGGGAAAGTAGTAGCAGTTTTTTTTGGATTCACTCATTGTCCAGATATTTGCCCAACTACGCTGTATGAACTTAAGGCTATAAAGGACAGATTAGGAAGTGATGGAGATATGTTGCAGGTTGTCTTCGTTTCTCTTGATCCTGATAGAGATAGTATTGAGCTCTTAGAAAAATTTATCCCATCATTTGATTCTTCCTTTATTGGGTTAACAGGCACAGCTGCTGATATAAAAAAAATAGCTGGCCAATATAAAATTTATTACCAGAAAGTTGGGGGCGATGAAAATTATACAATTGATCATTCTTCGGCAATTTATTTAATTGATAAAAAGGGAAGTATTCGTATACGTCACCCTTACGGATCATCACAGGAAATGATTGTTAATGATATTAAGTCCTTATTATCAATCTAGCCGATAGAGTTGGAAGCCTATTAATTTTAGTTTTGCTTGTGTTTTTTTGTAGTCCGGAAAAATTTCATTGACCAAACCCCAAAACTGCTGCGAATGATTCATAAATTTTAGATGAGAAAGTTCGTGGCAAATAACATAATCAACAATATCTTCAGTGGATTGAATAAGTCGCCAGTTTAACCTTACCTCTCTCTTGCTATTACAAGAGCCCCATTTAGTCTTTGCATTTGATAAGAGAACCTTCTTAGGAAGAAGGTTATAATTTAATGAATAAAAGTTTACTCTTTTCTTAAAGCAGTTAAGTGTATATTCCTTAAGCCAATTAATAAAATATTTTTTTAATTTATCATGCTTACTTAGATCATTAAAAGATATAAAGCACAAATTACCTTGAATGTATATTTTTTTTTGCCCCTCTGACAATTGAAGTGTAATTTTTTTACCAAGAAGGTTAAATTCTTGCCCAGTTTTTATAGTAAATGGTGGGGCCTCTATCATTATTAGATTTAATTTTGATTCTATCCATTTTTGTTTTGAAATAATTACAGTCTTTATGTGTTTTTTTGAGGTAAATATTGGAGCATGAACTATTAATCCATCTTTAGTAATTTTTAAACCAATTGAGCGCCTGTTTTTTTTTATTAATAAATAATTAATTGTATTGCCGTTGATTAAATCGATAGACTCTGTAGATTCAAATTTAGCATTAAACATTAATAGTTTTCATCTCATTTTCTATCCAGTTTTTAACATCCTCATTTAATCTATCAACAGTTTTTCCTTTAAATGGTATTGGTTTGCCTATGGATACTTTAATTACACCTGGATTTTTTATAAATGAGTTCTTAGGCCAAAACATCCCGGCGTTGTGTGCAACAGGAACAATATCTGTTTTTGATTTTATAGCAAGCCAAGCTCCTCCAACATGGTATTTGCTTAAGTCCCCTGGTTTAATTCGAGTGCCTTCTGGGAATATTACAATAAAAAAACCTTTTCTTAAGCGATCAATTCCTTGGGTAAGCATCTGCTCTAAGGATTTCTTACCTGCTTTTCGATTTATTGCGATGGGTGACGACATGGCTAAGCCCCAGCCAAAAAATGGTACCCATAGCAATTCCCTCTTAAGAACCCATACTTGAGGAGGAAATATTTTTTGAAATGCTAATGTTTCCCATGCTGATTGGTGCTTAGAAAGGATTAAAGCAGGATGTTTAGGGATATTTTCTACACCATTAACCTTAAAACTAATTTGGCAAGTTATCTGTAGCCAAGAAAGTATTACTTTTGCCCATAATGATATGTATTGATATCGCTTAAGGGGACTTAATGGAATACACAATAATATTAGAATTACGAAAGGTATTGTAAATATCCACATACCTAATTGAAAAAATAATGATCTAATAATTAGCATTGTAATATTTAATATCTCATTATTATGGCTTCTGCTGCTTCGAATAGATCATTAAAAATCCAAGTATTTTTTGGATATTTTTTTTGAAGTAATGTTTCTTCGCCATTTCCTGTCTTAACTAGTATAGGCTGAGCCCCAATTTTTTTATATGCCTGAAGGTCTCTTATTGAGTCCCCTACAGCGGGTATTTTTTTTAATGAAATTGAAAATCTTCTACTAATTTCTTCATACATTCCAATATCTGGCTTTCTGCAATTACATTTATCATCGTCGGTATGTGGGCAGTAAAAAATTGCATCGACTGATCCTCCTAATTGCCCCAACATTTTAATCATTTTTCCATGAATAAGGTTAAGGTTATCAAAGTCAAAT
>MDTF01010483.1_pt1 | contig 14812 bp, 9 predicted proteins | sample 811191 | NCBI WGS metagenome assembly MDTF01 (sample SAMN05326649, study PRJNA326480) | marine metagenome | isolation source: seawater | place: Southern Ocean | collected 2011
GTCTTTGTTGACACTCTTAATGAGTGCCCACACAGATTGTCTTGTTATAAATTGTTAAAGAACTAAGTGCAGAAAGGATTTTTCTTTCTGCGCAAGGAGGACTTTCGTCACACTCAGTTTTAAAAACTTTCCCTTGCTTGCTCCAGCGCTCTTTCAGAACCTGCCGAAGCGGGATGCGTATAATACGCTTTTGGTTTTCTGCGTCAACACTTTTTTTGAAAATTTATTTTCAAAGCATTGTCGCTGTATACCGCTTCACATAAGGCTTTCGCGCTATGCCGGGTTGGCCTGTTAGGGCGTTCCCCGTTGAAGAGCCGCGCATTCTACGCATCTGGTTTTTAACGTCAACTATTATTTCGCAATAAAACTAAAAAACGCGACCGTTTGGTCGCGTTTTAATCAATCAGTATGTTTTCCGTACTAATTCGACGTTTTTTCGTCTTTTTGTTCTTTTAAATCGTCTGTGCTCTGTTCTTTAGCTGGCGTTTCTTCGGTTTCTTCCGCACTCACCTTGGAAACAAAATCTGCGTCTTCAACCTGATCGCCAACCACATCACTCAGGGTTACCTTATCAACCGTTCTGAATGTATTGATTGGCCCCGCCAATGCGTAAAGCGCAAATACAATAAATAAGACTAATGCAGGCTCGGTGGCAACGATAATAAAGATAAGCAAAATTACCAGCAGTGCAACAAACGGTACCTTACCGTTCCAGTTTACTTCTTTAAAGCTGTTATATTTAAAGTTACTGACCATTAACAAGCCAGATAAGCCAGTAACTAACGCTACGACAAGTCCGATATCATCGCCGTTAATATCGTACTCTACGCCCAACCACACAAATCCGCACACAACAGCTGCTGCTGCCGGACTGGCCAGCCCTTGGAAAAAACGCTTGTCGGCAATGCCAACCTGGGTATTAAAACGAGCAAGCCTTAAAGCGGCACCTGCTACATATATAAAGGCAGCAAACCACCCCAGCTTTCCGAGATCGCTCAGGCCCCAGTTGTAAGCCACCAGCGCCGGTGCCATGCCAAATGACACCATATCGGCCATCGAATCATATTCTGCGCCAAAATCACTCTGTGTATTAGTGATGCGAGCAACCCTTCCATCCAGTCCGTCAAATATCATGGCCACGAATACTGCCACCGCAGCAGCCTCAAAGCGCCCGTTCATAGAAGACACCACAGCAAAGAAGCCTGAGAACAGACCGGCAGTGGTTAGAAGATTCGGCAACAAATAGATACCTTTATGTTTACTTTCTGACATGATTTTCTCTATAGCTACAAACGGCGCTCATTATTTCATAATCTCAATGGACATGCTTAACGATTTTAAGTTTCAAAGCATTTCTACCTTTAATATGTCTCAATACCTACGTGGTATAACTACTTATCAGATCATATACATATTCCACTGACCATTACTTATAGAATGAAAACCAAAGGATTATGAAACTGCCATGTTGAAGCACTTTCCTCATCCTTAGAGGTGTCGAGTTTATTTACACCAAACGTTAAACATCCTGACACCCACCAATAAACTATTGTAACTTAGGGATTTTAAAGCTGGCCTGTTTTTTGCTTTAACAGAAAGGCAAGAACAAGCGGTAACAATGAGGAAATGAGGTATGCTTAGGTTTTGTTTTACTGTAGTAGGCGCTTTATTAACGGCCCAGTCTGCATTTGCATCTACAACTGTATCGACATTTGACTTTACAGACTCGGATAACTTTTCTAATAGGACGAGTGGTTACGGGAATGTCTATGAAATGTCGCAAGGATCGCTGGATTTGGACATTAAAGCTTTTGCCGATACAGGTCGTCACGGAAAAGTCGAAGATGCAAAGGTTAGCTCAAATGGTCATGGCTTATTAGTTTACAATCGCGACGAAGGTAGTAATCAGCACTATGTCGATAACTATCAAGACAGAGATATGTTGTTGTTCGATTTTAATAAGTCGGTTGCGTTAACTAAATTAAATATCGGCTATTCTTATAATGATAGTGATATGGTTGTTATCGGATTTGATTCTTTACCAACTTATAACAGCAATTCAACCTGGAATTCCATTGCCAGTTCGATTACAGCCGGGACTCATAAGGTATTTGAGATTCTTAATAATGGTGCCACGACCGGATGGCAGAGCTTTAACAGTGCAGGATTCGAGTCAAAATACTGGCTTGTAGGTGCGTATAATAAATACTTCACTTCAGACAGTACTTATGAGGGCGCCTATGACAAAGTTAAAATTGCCGGCATCATGACAAACCATGAAGACCAAAGTACTCCGCCGGATCCTGTTAATGCGCCGGCATCACTCGGTTTGATGGCAGCATCTCTGGTATTTATGTGGAATCGCCGCAGGGTACATAAGTAACCAAGCACTTATTATCAAAAAACCCCGCTTAGCGGGGTTTTTTTAAATCTGTAAACCCTTCATAATCAAGTCAAATAGCAAAGACAGATGCAATATGAATAACTTACTAAAAAGCACTTTTGCCTGTGCATTACTTTTGATATCAAGCTTTTCACTGGCACAAGAGAAATATGAGGCCGCATTAAGTGCATTCAACCAAGAACAAGTTGGTGAAGCCTATATATTGCTGAAAAACACGCTTAGAGATAACCCTGATCACCTACCCTCCAAGTTGTTGATGGGCAGGATCCTTCTTATTGACGGATTTATTGTCGATGCCATCGATGAATTTGAGGAAACTCTACAGCTAGGCGCTGATAAAAATTTAGCGCTGCCGTATTTAAGCACCGCTTATTTAATGCAGGGGGAATATGATTTAGTCATTAACCTTGCTGATACCCGTTCTATCTCTTCAGAAACCCAATTAGCCCTAAGATTAAATGCCGCTAGTGCTTATATTCGTCAAAACAAACCCACAGAAGCAGAATCTCAATATCAACAGATATTAAAGCTGTCACCCACTAATTTAGTGGCCGTGAGTGCCTACACTGACATGTTGATATCAGTTGGAAAGCTAACAAGCGCCGAAGAGTTGTTAAACGATTATCGCTCAAAAATGCCGTCTTCAGCCGCGCTTTCACACACTTTTGGAAAGTTGCAACATGCTAAGGGTCAAAAAAAATTAGCATTAGAAACATTTCAGAAAGTAGATGCTCTGCAACCGTCTAACCCATTATACATGCGTTCATTAGCCTCTGCACTGGCCGAATTAGGAAGATACGACGAGGCTCGCCAGGTTATTACTAAAATTGAACAACAAACGCCGGCTGATATTCAAATACGCTTATTGAAAGCACGTATTCTTGCACTGACTAAACAGCAGTTTGAAGCCGATAAAATCCTTCAGCAATTAACACAAGAACTTAGCCTGCTCGATGAAAAACAGCGAAATGAACGTATACAGCTAAGTGTTATTACAGGTATTGTTGCCTATATCAATCAAAACTACGAACTCGCCAGTACAGAGTTGGCCCGTTACGTTTCAGAGCGAACTCCGTCACCTGAAATCGTTGGCATGCTGGCCGACTCACTTTTGCGTTTTGGCTATTACAAAGACGCCACAACCGCGCTGGAAAAACACATTGATGTTGTCGTTGAAAACCCTGATGTGGCCGTATTAACCTGTGAGCTATACATATCTATTCGTCGAAACTTTAAATGTGAGCGAATGCTACCTGAGCTTGAGAAAACCTATCCTGATAATACGAAAGTTAAACTCATCCATGCCAAATTGTTGATGAGTAAGTATCAATATCAGGCAGCCAGTGACTATCTTGACGCTAATTTAAAAAATAATAAGGAAGAGCCTGTTGTAGAATTAAAAGCGATTTTATTTGGTCAAATTGGTGACTTTAATAACGCTTTTATTCAGGCATCCTACCTAACTGAGAAATGGCCAGATAACCTGGCCTATCAAATTATCAGAGCCGATATTGCCATTCGCCTTGGCCGAACTGAAGAGGCCACAGTAATAATTAACAAAGCGCTCAAAATAGAGCCTGATCATTTAGGCGCGAAAGTTGTCAAAGCGCGAATCGCGTTCCAACAAGACAAACGTGCAGAAGCCATTGAGCTCCTGGAGTCTGTAGTCAAAGTAAAACGCGATAACCTTTCAGCATTGCTACTGTTAGGTCAAATTTATACGCTAGAAAAACAGTTTGAACTGGCTATTGATCGACTATTGATCGCCAAAGCACTCAATGCCTCCAGTCCTGAACCTCGTGAATTACTGGTTTCAATTTATCGCCAAACAGGCGATTTGAAAAATGCCCTCTCAGAAATAAACCAATTACTCAACCTTGATAGGTTAAATTCCGAATACATGTTGAAAAAGGCTGACATTTTGATAGAGCAGCGAAACTATCCAGACGCCGCATCACAACTCAATGTGGTTTATGCAACCTGGTCAGATAAACCATTTGATTTACTGCGCCTAAGTAAAATTCAGCGTTCAGCACTGGATTTGGAAGGAGCCGAGAGATCGATAAAACGCGCCATCGAATTGAACCCCAAATGGGAGCAAGCGCATGCTGAATTTACTCGTTTTCTTATCGAGCAATCCAAGCTGGAGTCAGCTAAAGAAAAACTAGCTACTTACTCCGACATGTTTGGCGAAAATGCTAATTACCTGATGTTGCATGGTGACATGGCTCTTGCACAAAACGAAATTGAAAAGGCCTTTATCTATTACCTGAAATCACATCAGTCAATGACCAATTTTCATCTGCCTCTGTTGAAACTCTACGTTATCGCCCAGCAAAATCAGCAGTATAGAAGTAAGTTTATTAATTACATTAGAAAATTCATGTCACAAGGCAGTCAATCGGTATTGGTTAAACAGATCCTTGCCGATGCATTGATGTTAGACAAACAATATGATGAAGCAGAGCGTATTTACACGGTCCTACTCGATGAAGAGAAGCTGTCTCAACGCGCTTTCATACTAAATAACATGGCAAATATCTATATAAACAAAGACATAGAGAAAGCCCTGGCTTACAGTCAGAAAGCACTGGAGATTTCCGGTAACTCAGCGCCCTTACTGGATACCTACGGCTGGTTGCTGGTTACGGCGAATCAAGTAGAGAAAGGTCTGGATACCCTGCGAAGGGCCTATGCAGTCAACTCTGAAGACCCGACAATTCAGTATCATATTGCTGCAACGCTGGAAAAGCTGGGTAAGAAAAAGGAAGCCAAACAAGAATTACTCCGCAACAATACATTGGACAAAGTATTTCCTGATAAAGCGGAAGCAGAAGAGTTATTTAATCGTCTGAAATGAAAAACATACAGCCAGAATTATTAAGCGCACAGTAATAGGGGAAAGGCTGCCATACGGCAGCCTTTTTACTTTTGTTTTTGTATCAGATAATAACCAATCGCTCGCCATCCACATCAATACGGATAGTGGATTCAGGCAGAATAGCCCCCGATAGCAACTGTTGCGCCAACGGGTTTTCCACTTGCGTCTGGATAGCACGCTTGAGCGGACGAGCTCCGAATACCGGATCAAACCCAGCATCAGCCAGTTTATCCATGGCTCCTGCAGACAGTTCGAGTTTATAACCTTTATCAGCCAAACGAGCACGTAGTGACGCCAGCTGGATTTTAGCAATCGATTTAATTTGCTCTTTACCCAGCGGATGGAACACCACTATATCGTCTACCCGGTTAATAAATTCCGGACGGAAATGCTGACCGACCACATTCATCACCATAGATTTCATTTCTTCGTACTGATTTTCCTGATGCTTATCCTGGATAATATCCGATCCCAGGTTAGACGTCATGATCACTACGGTATTCTTAAAATCTACAGTGCGGCCCTGGCCGTCGGTTAAGCGACCGTCATCCAGCACCTGCAACAGAATATTAAACACATCCGGATGGGCTTTCTCTACCTCATCTAACAGGATCACTGAATAAGGCTTACGGCGAACCGCTTCGGTTAAATAACCGCCCTCTTCGTATCCTACGTACCCCGGCGGCGCACCTACCAGGCGTGCCACGCTGTGTTTTTCCATAAATTCCGACATATCTATGCGGATCATGGCCTCTTCGGTATCAAACATAAACCCAGCCAGTGATTTACACAGCTCTGTTTTACCTACCCCGGTTGGGCCTAAGAACAGGAACGAACCAATCGGACGATTCGGATCGGCAAGCCCGGCACGTGAACGGCGAATAGCATTAGATACCGCATTTACCGCTTCATGCTGACCGACCACCCGCTTATGCAGCACATCTTCCATGCGCAGCAGCTTGTCGCGTTCACCTTCGAGCATCTTAGATACCGGAATGCCGGTCCAACGTGAAAGCACATCGGCAATTTCGGCATCCGTTACCCGGTTTTTCATTAACAGAGTTTCTTTGTTCTCGTTTTCCGCCGCTTTTTCCAGCTTCATCTCAAGCTCAGGAATACGGCCGTACTGCAGCTCAGACATCCGGTTTAAGTCGGATGCGCGACGGGCAATCTCTAAATCCAGCTTGGCTTGTTCAAGCTCAGACTTAATTGACTGGGTGCCCTGCATGGCTTCTTTTTCTTCTTTCCAGATTTTCTCCAGATCGGCGAATTTAATTTCTGCCTGTTCGCGCTCCAGCTCGATCATTTCAAGTCGCTTATGACTGGCATCATCGGTTTCTTTCGCCAGCGCCTGCTCTTCCAGCTTGAGCTGGATGATACGACGCTCCAGTCGATCCATTTCTTCTGGTTTGGAATCAATCTGTAAACGAATACTCGAGGCAGCCTCATCGATCAGGTCAATAGCCTTGTCGGGTAACTGCCGGTCGCTGATGTAACGGTGCGACAAGGTTGCCGCCGCCACAATGGCCGGATCGGTAATATCTACCGAATGGTGCAGTTCGTAACGTTCTTTTAAACCCCGCAGTATTGCGATAGTGTCTTCTACGCTTGGTTCATTCACGAGTACTTTCTGGAAACGGCGCTCCAGCGCAGCATCTTTCTCGATATACTGGCGATATTCATCCAGGGTAGTCGCGCCCACGCAATGCAGCTCACCACGGGCAAGTGCCGGTTTGAGCATATTGCCAGCGTCCATGGCACCGTCTGATTTACCGGCCCCGACCATGGTATGTAATTCATCAATAAACAGAATTACCCGACCTTCTTCTTTGGCAAGTTCATTGAGTACTGCTTTTAGGCGCTCTTCAAACTCGCCGCGATATTTAGCCCCTGCTACCAGCGCCCCCATATCCAACGACAATACCCGCTTGTCTTTTAAGCCTTCAGGCACTTCGCCATTAATAATGCGTTGGGCGAGTCCTTCAACAATAGCGGTTTTACCCACACCAGGTTCACCGATTAATACCGGGTTGTTTTTAGTGCGGCGCTGCAGAACCTGAACGGTACGGCGAATTTCATCGTCACGACCGATCACAGGATCCAACTTACCCTGCTCTGCACGTTCGGTGAGATCGGTGGTGTACTTCTCTAAAGCCTGACGTACGTCTTCAGCGTTAGGATCGGTAACTTTCTGCCCGCCGCGCATATCATCAATGGCTTTTTCAATGGCTTCTTTGGTAACACCCAGTTCGCGGAATATATCGCCTAAACGGCCTTTATCCTGAATACCCGCCAACACGAATATTTCAGATGTGATGTAGTCATCTTTGCGCTGCTGGGCGATTTTGTCACACAGGTTGAGTAATACAACGCTGTCTTTGCCTAACTGTACTTCACCGCCAATACCTTCTACCCGCGGCAGTCTTTCAATCGCCTGGGAAAGTGCGGAGCGTAGCGCATTTACATTTACGCCAGCCTGATCCAGCATTGAACGAACGGTGCCGCCCTGCTGATTTAACAATGCTGTCATCAAATGCACGGGCTCGATAAACTGATGATCTCTGCCCAAAGCAAGAGACTGCGCATCAGAGATCGCAATCTGGAACTTGCTGGTAAATCTATCTAAACGCATGGAAACCTCTTTTAACCGTGCTAATAACCTTGCTCTCTTTATGGGTATGAATAAATCCGGATTCAAGTGACCTGTATAAAAATTATGCGCAAATAAATACATAATTTGCGTCAGGTCAGGTATCTGGCTGATGTTTAGTATGGCTGATTTTGGGCGGGTTTAAAGGCAGAATAAGAAGCCGCCTGCGAATGCAGACGGCCAGCAGAAACAAATAGTTAGTCTTTACCCAGGGTAGAAAAGAAACTATCGCTGTTCCAGGCAGGACGTTCAGGCGCGTTGGCCAAATCCCGGGCAATGGCGTAATTGATTTCAACAAATTGCGCGGCCCACTCGTAATCAATCGGTAAATTTAAATCATCCGAAGGCATGTGATAATGCTTAGCCAGGAAGGTTTGTGGCGATACGGCAAGGGCATCTTTTACTTCAGTCGCAAGACTCGGCACTAAGAAAACAGCCGGTACCCCCTGTTTAACAAAACTATACTGGTCGCTGCGAACAAATATGGCCTGCTCAGGCATCGGATCTTCAATCAGCTTCATTTCATTTTTCAGCAAGGTACTGCTAACCGTATCTTCCAGTGAGCTATGGGTAGCGCCAAAGGCAATAATCTCGTTAGTACGGTAAGTCAGGATAGGCATATCCAGATTCACATTGGCAACAATGTTATCAATGGGCACAGTAGGATAAGTAGCGTAGTATTCTGAGCCTAACAAGCCCTTCTCTTCACCGGTCACAAAAGCAAAGATTACCGAACGTTTGGGCTTTTCTTTGGCATGATGAAATTCGTGAGCGATTTCAAGCAGGGTGGATACTCCACTGGCATTATCCATCGCACCATTGTTAATGTTGTCTTTTAACACCGAGTTTTTACTCACACCAATGTGGTCTGAGTGCGCGCTTAAAATAATAAATTCATTTTTAAGCTCGGGATCAGAGCCCTCAATTACGCCAACAACATTGGGGCTAGTGGTTTCACTGTGTACCGATTTCTTTTCCAGGGTGGCGGTCAGCCCCATTGGCCGTGGTGTCAGCGACTCATTATTTTCGATTTTCTCAAAAATCTCTTCCAGGTCGATGCCGGCCATCTCAAACAGGGTTTTACCTGCTTCCAGACTAAGGGTCGCGCCGCCTTTTAGTTCCGGGTAACCGTTGTTAACCTCACCTTCTTTAGTTAACCAGCGAGTGGACGGTGTTTTTGCATATAACTTGCGCTTCTCGAAGGGTGACACTTTCTCAGAGGTCGGCGTACTTACCACTATGGTGCCGATAGCACCGCTTTTTACCAGACTGTCGGCAATCAAACGGCGAAAGTGCGAACCTTCCTCACTGGGGAAATCATGGGGTCTGTCAGACAAAATCACCGCTATCTTGCCTTTTAAGTCGATATTTTCATAATCGCTATAATTCAGGTACGGCGCATCAATACCAAACCCGGCAAAAACCAGCTCGCCGGACACACTGGATGTTTCGTTGTTGATGTCGGCGCTCATGAGCATATTTTGCATAAACTCAAATTCAATGGAATCATCGCCGTCTGAAACCACCATTTTGGGCGATGACATATCAAGGGTCGCCTGTTTAAATGGCACTACCTGATAATAACTGCCTTCTTCACCGGCGGGTGCAACGCCCATCTTTTGCAACTCACTGGCAATATACAGCGACGCAAAGTCGTGCCCGATACTACCGGTATCGCGACCGGCCAGCAGATCGTCGGCCAGCAACATCATATGGCCTTTAAAGCGTTCAGGTGAAGCCGCATTTACGGCACTGGCGCATAGCAATGATGCGGTTACGCCAACCAAACATGAGATAATTTTTTTCAACTGTCGTCTCCTTAACTTTTTTATTGTTTATGTACTTTTACATGCTTCATAGTAGGAGATAGGCAAAAAGGTGTACAGCAAATACCGCTATACGCCACGAAGTCCTATTACACTAACCATTCTGCCAGTTTGCTGCTGTTGTTGATGGGTCGCCTGACGGTGCGAAAAGAATCGCTCATCGGCATAGGTACAAAGCGCGGACGGCGTGATGTGCAGTAAGCCGAGTGAGGCTAACTGACTGCGTGCTATCATAGGCAGGTCAAGCAGATATTTATCGGCATTATCAGAGCAGATAATAGCTCCCGGATGCTGACTGAAATGACTGGCTACCTGCTCAGACACTTCATAGCAAGGCTGTGAAATGGCCGGTCCTATCCAGGCTAGCAACGTATTGGCCGGCGATTGCATCGCGGCAATCGTGTGCTCAATCACCTTCAGGTGCAACCCTTTCCAGCCCGCATGAATGGCGGCTACTTCTGAGCCATTCTGATTACAAAGAAGTACCGGCACACAATCGGCGGTCATCACTGCACAAAAATGTCCGGCGGAACGACTCACCGCTGCATCAGCTTCTGTTTGTGTCGTGGGTAATTTCACTACCCGATGGCCGTGCACCTGATTTAACCAGTGCAATTTTTCATGATGAGGGAGCAATCTGCGGTTGCGGCTGACTTGCTCAGTACAGTCGCCCACATGATCGCCAACATTCAGGCTGGCGTAATTGCCATCACTACAGCCGCCATGGCGGGTGGTGGTGTAAGCCACCACATTTGCCGGCGCCTGCCAGTTTGGCAAAATCAGCGGAATATCAGAGCTCATCCAGTCCAAATTGCTTCGTATCTTCGCGGGTACTTTCAATCAGGCTGACCATATCCTCTGGTAGCGGTGCCTGCCAGGTCATCCACTCATCCGTTTGGGGATGGTACAAAGATAACTGAGCGGCGTGCAGCGCCTGACGTTTGAAATTTCTCAGCGTATCGGCAAACTCTTCGCTGGCCCCTTTGGGTAAACGCCAGCGGCCACCGTACACCGGATCGCCGACCAGGGGATGTTTGATATAAGCCATATGAACGCGGATCTGGTGCGTCCGGCCAGTTTCCAGTTTCAAACGCAGATGAGTATGAGCGCGAAATTTTTCGATAACCCGATAGTGTGTTACCGCGGGTTTACCGAACTCGCGGACTGCCATATGCGTGCGCTTGGTGGCATGACGGCCAATTGGTGCATCCACAATGCCCCCGGCAATCATGGTGCCAAAGGCCAGGGCTTCGTACTCACGGCTCATCACTCTTGACTGTAATTGTTCCACCAGGTGAGTTTGTGCGGATAAGGTTTTGGCTACTACCATTAAGCCGGTAGTGTCTTTATCGAGGCGATGGACGATCCCGGCTCTGGGAACTTTATCAATGCCCGGCACATGGGCCAGCAGCGCATTAAGCAGTGTACCGTCCTGATTGCCAGCACCAGGATGCACCACCAGGTCGGCCGGTTTATTGATGACCAGGATGCTGTCATCCTCGTAAACGATATCCAGCGCGATTTTTTGCGGCGCATTGGCAACCTGCTGGGTAATTTCGGCTTCAATCTCGATTGACTCATCGCCGGTCATTTTTTGACGCGGAACTTTGCACACTTCGCCATTTACCGTTACATTACCCGCCAAAATCCATTCTTTTAACTTTGAACGGGAATAATCAGGGAACAAATCTGCAATTACCTGATCTAACCTCAAACCAAAGTGTTGGAATTCGGTTTGCGCTGCCAATGAAATCTGTGAACTTTGTTGTACCATAACCGCCTAAAGAGAGAACACAAAAGGCAGATTATAACAGGTTTGGCAGCTGTGGCTGTTTTCTTTTGGAGTTTATATGGTGTTTGCGTTTAAGAGTACGTTAAAATACCCAACAGAAAACTGTTTTACCTTGCAGTAAAATTAATTGTGTACCAGGAACCAGTAGTACTATGAAAATAAACCGTTGCATTGCCCCCCTGCTAATTAGCGTTTTGTTAGCCGTGACAGGCTGTTCATCCTCAAGCAAAGAAGATCAGGTGATGAATGCAAACCTGGGTGCGCAGGCACTTTACGACAAAGCGCGTCAGAGCATGGCGAATGGCAACTTTGCCGCTGCAGCCGACTCACTGAGTGCGCTGGACTCCCGCTTTCCATTCGGTCCGCTATCTCACCAGGTGCAGCTGGATTTGGTTTACAGCTATTATAAATCCGGCAAAATTGACCAGACACTGGCCACTATCGACCGTTTTATTCGCTTAAACCCTAACCATGCTGATGTGGATTATGCGTTTTATATGCGCGGCCTGACTAACATGGAAGCCGACAACAATTTGTTTCAGGAGTTAGTTGGTATTGATACCACTGACCGCGATCCGAGCAAATCCAAGCAGGCTTTTGAGGATTTCAGACGTTTAATTCAGCAATACCCAGATAGTAAATATGCTGCCGACGCCCGCCAGCGTATGGTGTTTATTAAAAACCGTCTGGCCAGCTACGAAATCTCTATCGCTCGCTTCTATATGCGCCGTGAAGCTTTCATTGCAGCTGCTAACCGTGGCCGTTATGTACTGGAGTATTACCCTGATTCAGACCAGGTGCAGCAGGCACTGGAAATTATGGTGTCTTGCTATGACCAGTTAGAACTGACTGAGTTACGTGATAACGCCATGAAAACGCTGAAGCTGAACTTTCCGGACAGCGAATTTATCAGCTAATTATCGTTATTATTAGCAATCAAAAAAAGCAGCTTTTAAGCTGCTTTTTTTGTGTGTATGAAACCAATTTTTACCAGATTTGCCGGCAGATCAGGTTTTAACGAACTCGACAAACTCAGTCAGCGGCAGCGGCTTACTGTACAGGTATCCCTGGGCTAACTCACAGTTCTCCTTCTCCAGAAAGGCGTGCTGCTCAGAGCTCTCAACGCCTTCGGCGACCACCTGGCAATTCATGTCCCGGGCGATAGAAATGATACTGCGGGTAAGGTTAATGCTCGAGCCATCCTCAGGAACATTCGCGATAAAGCTGCGATCTATCTTTAAAGTATCGATTGGTAGTCGATTTAAGTAGGATAATGAGGAATAACCGGTGCCAAAATCGTCCAGCGCCAGGGTAAACCCCGCCTCCTTCAAGCTCACCAGGGTGTTTATATCCACGTCAATCAGGGCTGTTTCGGTTAATTCAATTTCAAAACGTTCGGCTGCTAAGTCAAACTCAGTTAATACTCTGCGCAGGGATTTAAGCAGATTTTCATCGGCTAACTCGCCCGCAGAGATATTCACGGCCAAACGGAATGATTCAGGCACAAACGGACTTATGCGGGTAAAGGCATCACAGGCTTTTATCAGTATGCAATGGGTTAAACGGCTCATAAGCCCGGCCTGTTCGGCCAGCGGAATAAAGACATCCGGCGCGATACGTTCATTATCAGCGGTTGTCCAGCGCGCCAGCACTTCCGCCCCCTCGACCTCGCCGCTAACCAGATTAACCTTGGGTTGTAAATGCACGTCGAGCTGTCGGTTATCAATCGCTTCTCTGAGCATGCTCTCTAGCGTCAGTGATGAGCGTCTTGTTTCGGTCATGGATTCCTGATAAGCCTTTACAGTGCCTTTACCGATCCCTTTAGCCCAGTACAAGGCAGTATCGGCTTGTTGGTAGAGCTCGGTAAGGGTGCCGGCAAAGGTCGGAAACAGACTAATGCCAATACAGCAATCCACATAAATCGGTACAGAGGAGTCAATATCGCTCGGATAGCTTACCTGCAGCCGCATGGCATTAGCCAGTTGGAGGGCTTCCCCAACATTACTGATATCTTCACAGTAAACCGAGAATTCATCACCGCCGATGCGAAACAGCCTGGCGCCGACTGGCAGTACCAGGGAAAGTCGGCGGCCAACCTGCATCAGCAACTTATCACCTTTAAAGTGACCAAGACTGTCATTCACCTGCTTGAAGTTATCCAGATCAATCAGTAACAACGCAGCCTGGCGGAAGTCTGGAGGCTCAGTTTGTGTTGACTCTGCCAGCAGCCGCTGCAGCGCACGCCGATTAGGCAAACCAGTCAGTACATCATGGTGAGCCATGTGCCGCAACTCCTCACGAACATCAACAAGTTCGGAGATATCCGTTAGCGAAGCCGTGTAATTACTCGCTTGTTGATGACGGTCCACTACGGTTACCAGGGTAAGTAAACCAAAATGCTGCTTGTTACCAATATCCCAGGTCACCTCAGCCGACCAGGATTTATTTTCCAGAAGTTGTGTCCGGACCTCGGGAAGACTGACCGGCGTTGAGAACAAACCAAACAACGGTTTATGAATTAACCCGCCGGCACGCGAGGCAGCAAAAAAGTGTTCCAGTGCCGGGTTTGTCGACACCACCTGAAATTCACTGTCGAGCACCGCCATCCCCTCGCGACTGTGCTCAACGACAGTCCGGGCCTGTAACAGTTGCTGTTCATTTTGCTCAAGCTTCCGCACGATAGTGGCCGAGCTGGATAACAGCATTCGCCAGTCAAGCAAGGGATCGTTCAGGGCTTTTTCCATGCGGCTTTTGTTAGATAACATAAACAAAAACAGATAGCTGCCGAAGGTAGCGGCAATGATGGCTTTACCGCTTAAATTACCAATAATCAGGCCAAACACCTCACTGGATACCCCCATTGCCAACACCGGAAACAGCACACCATCCATTAGAATGACACAGACAAAGCCCAGACTAAAAGCCAGGCTGAACAGGAAGTGATTGGTCAGAATTCTTTTGAAGCGGTCGAAAACAAAAACCAGAAAATACAGTTCAGCAATAATGAGCAATGCGCCAAGCACAATTAATGGTAGCGATAATTCAAATAACCCTGCGGGGACGTTGAGTGGATTGAGCACTCCAGGCGCGTTGAGGGTTTCGGCTACGCTGGCGAATAGCAACACTTTAAAAATGGAGACCATTACCACCAGGCGCATGATGTTTTGCAAAGGCTATGTTCTGCTAAATTGTTGCTATACTGTATATGAATACAGTCGTTAAGGATTGATCATGCTCCCAGCACAATTTACAAAGCTTA
>MDTF01000275.1_pt1 | contig 14807 bp, 12 predicted proteins | sample 811191 | NCBI WGS metagenome assembly MDTF01 (sample SAMN05326649, study PRJNA326480) | marine metagenome | isolation source: seawater | place: Southern Ocean | collected 2011
AAAAAAAGTAACAAATTACAATTTTAATATATAAGATCCCTTTTCATAGAAAGAACTATTAATAATCGGAACTTTAAACACCTCAATAAAACAGTACTAAACCAATAAATAAAACATAAGCCCTCATTAAAACAAATGACTTATATTTTAGTTGCCAAGTAATTTCTTCCTTAACTCTTCCAATTCTTGACTATGACGTTTTTCTCTATCAACAGCCTCTTGCTCTTCAAGTTTAATAAGCTCTTGGAGCATTTTTTCAGCATCAGCAGCTTCCTGTTCTGCTATCTTTAGATTAGCCTCAAACTTTGCTACAAGTTCAGCTTCTTCTTTTAATCGGCGCTCTTCTTCTAGTCTTCGTTCTTCGGTAATTCTAATTTTTTCAGCTTCAGCAGCTGCATCTTCTTTTTTAATCAATTCGGCTTTTGCAAGTTCATCAGCTTCAAACTTCTCCTTTAATTTTCGTTCTTTTTCTCTTTGTTTTTCTTTAAATTTTTCAATTGCCATTCGTTTTCGTTCCTCAATAATCATTTTTTCTAATTGCTCTTGAAACTTTTCTTCCTCAACCTTCCTTCTCTTTTCGGCCTCACCTCTATATTTATCAATAGCTATCTTAGCTGCTTCTTGCTTCTTCACAACTTCATCTAATCTCTTTTGCATTTCAGAATCCTTGTTAACTAACTTATCTTCATAATTTTCCTCTTTTATTTTAGCATTTAAATCTGCTAACTCCTTCTTCTTTCTAGTCGTGAATTCGGCTTCAGATTCTTTCTTATTGTCATTTAACTTTTTTTCCATTAACTCTTTTTGGATAGTTTTTTTAGCATCATTATAGGCTTTAAGCTTTTGCTCACGCTCATATGCTTTTCGCTCCATATCGGTCATTTCACTTTCAATCTTCTTAATTTCGATCGAATACTTTTTCTCTCCAGCTTTCTTCTTCGCTTCTTGTTCAGCTAATTGTTCTTTGTGCTCTTTTTCAATTAACTCCAGTTCCTTTTCAGCTTTCACCTTTCTAACCAACTCTTCGGCTTTCCTTTCTTCTTCTTTCTTTTTTGCTTTTTTCACGGCTAAAACTCTTGCCTGCTCTGCCTTTTCTTCTTTAATTTTTTTATCAGCTGCAATCTTTTGTTTTTTCAGTTCCTCTTTCGCTTCGTTATCTCTTTTTTCAGACTGTTTCTTTTTGTACTCTTTTGTTAATTTAGCCTCTCGTTTTATCTGTTTTTTTCTAGCTTTTTCAGCTTTTTTCTTTTGATTTAAAAACTGAGCATATTGCTTTTCTTGGGCTTGTATTTCCTTTTCTTTATCCTTTCTTTCTTGCTTCATCTTAGCCTTTAGCTCTTTGGCTTTATTCTCAATATCCTCAATAGAGGTTTGAGACTGAGCGCTATTGAAAGGCATCAAAGAAAATAAAAAGAAGAGTGAAATAAATAAATACTTAAATCGAAATAATAACATAAAATTAATTCTTAAAACGTTCTACAAAATAGATTTTGTCCTACTACGGCTTTAGTCTAGTTAGGTTTTGTTAATTTAACAAAACTTTAAAAAAAGTAACAGACTATTACTCAGAAAACACTTTCTTTAATATATCAGTAACTCTTGCTAATTCACTATTTCTGATCTTTTTTTCTTCGATAGCTAGCATCTTAAATAATCCTTCAATTGTTTTTTTAGTTGTATAATCTTCTAAATCTGGATTCATTTTTTTTGTCAAAGGAATTTTATTATACCGCGTAACTAATGGAGACCAGTACTTCGTAATGTTAACAGAACTTAAAGCTTTTATAACTATTGGCTTAAAAATAGCATATAATTCAGCATCTGTTTTTCCTTTCATAAACTGAGTAGCAGCATCATCATTCCCTTTTAAAATATTTAATCCATCTTGAACTTCCATTTTCTTAATTGAATTAAAGAAAATCGGAGCTGCCTCTTTACTAGCTTCTTCAGCTGCACGATTTAATGCAACTTCAAACTCATCAACTTTTTTACCCATTCCGACTTTTCTAAGTGATGTCTCCATCTTTCTAGCAGATTCTGGAAAAGGGATTCTAATTAAATCGTTCTTATTGAAACCATCTAAAGAACTGGTTAAAGATCCAGCATTTTTGACACCTACACTTAAAGCCTCTTTTAATCCCTTTACAATTTCCTCACTCGATAATTTTGATGAAGTAGTTGTTTTTGTTTTTTCAGAAATAGTGTTTTTAATTTTCTTTAAATCATATTGAGCGTTACTAGTAGTAGTTGATAATAGTACAATAACAAATAATATTTTTTTCATCTTATATGTTTTAATAGATAAAATCAACTTTCATTCCAAAATGGAGTTAATTCTCAATACATTTTCAGTTTAATATTGAGTAAAAATAACAAACACTTTCGAATGACAAAAACAGTTTTAATAATAGATTGCTTAGTATCTAATAAAATGTCGTTTCTGAGTGTTCTATAAGAACAATATATGATCTTATTTATAACATTAAAATGGTAATAAAGACCTTTGAAAAAAGGTTAAAAGTAACTACACAACTTTACATTAATCAGCTACAAAATAACGATAAAACACTAACAAACAGTCACTTATGATATGTTAAAAAAAAACTAACATGGTGTAATTTCAATAAAAACAAGCTAAAATATTAGATTTAACTTGTTTTTATTAAGACAATATGTTTCATCTCTAAACTTAAAAGTACAATTGATAATTTATTTTAACTGTTTGATAATAGTTTCCAAAACATCACTTTTAACCTCTTTTTGAATAGGAATTAGGATCTGTTCAATCTCAGTTGACCTATTTGTCTCCAAATCCATCAACATCGAATTGTCATTTTCTGCTGTTTTTTCTGCAATTATTTTTATGGAATTAAAATAATCTGCTTCTGTTTTATAAATTTTTCGCTTCTTAAAAAACGGGAATATGACCCTTATAAGTTCAAGAGTTTTTTCTTTTAGTTCATCTTTTACCGCTACTCCATTCTTAACTTTAAATAATGCAGTGATTGGATTCAGTACTGCATTAATAGAAAGCTTCATTAATTTTTCTTTTTCAATATCATGAACAACTTTAAAAGACAAGTTACTTTTAGAGAACACATCTTGTAGTAATTGGTTTTTTGGAATTAATAAATCCCCATTTCCAGTATTTAAAACGTATCCCGGTTTTTTTAATTTGACAGCCTGATTAGATACACCTTCTATAATTGAAATATTATTTCCCAAAACTTTTTTAAAATCTGGTAATTGCCCAATTCCATTTTGTAATATTAATATAGGATTCTTAAGACCAGTTTTTTTATAACGAATAAGAGCATCCTTGTTTTTGTAAGATTTAGTAAGCCATATTGTTAAATCAGCTTTTTTAACTTGTTCCCAATTATTAATTGCGGAAACATTTCCTCTTATTATTATTCTGTCTTCTTCTAAAACAACCCCATTGTTAATTGCACTAATTCCTTCTTCCCAAGTCCCAAGCATAATCACCTGAAAACTACCCGAGAGTTTTACCGAATAAAATGTGGCTACAGCACCAGTTCCAACTATTAAAATATTTTTAACCACCTGACTTTCAATATAATTATGTAGTTACAAATATAGCCTAAAACAGAAAATAAAAATTCACTTCAATTGTTATTTAATTCGTTTTAAATGTAAAATAGGTCGCTTTAGCATTTAAAAGCCATTAGATCAGAACATTCTATCTATTTTTACACCAGATAGAATAAATTGCTATATTCTGATCTAACAAAATGATTAAATGAAGCCTCGAGAAATCGGGGCTTTAGTGTTTTTTAGGATTCCCTACTACTTTTTCTTGTTTTTTCGTAAATTAAAAGCTTTATCACCTTTGGATCTTGGTTTTTTATACTTTTCCGCTATTTCTCTATGATACGACCCACCTTGATTCGTTTTACTATTTTTTGCACTTTTATCATGAAATGCTTCACTAGAAACAACTTTTTCTCTATTTCTAGATTGCATTTGTTTCCCAAGATCATTATCTCTTTCCTCAGGTATTAATTCGTTGTTAACTTCAACTTCTTCAGGAAATATTAGTTGAGGAATTGTATATTTCATTAACTCTTCAATAGACATTTTTCGCTCAAGTTCTTTTTCAGTAAAAAACATAATAGATTGTCCTTTGGCTTCAGCTCGACCAGATCTTCCTATTCTGTGGATATAATTTTCAGGAAATTCAGGAACATCGAAATTAATAACTTGTGTGACCTTATCTAAGTCAATCCCACGGGCAATAACGTCAGTTGCAATTAAAACTCTTATTAGTCCTGCATCGAAAGAGGTAATTGTTTCGATCCTATTATTTTGAGCCTTATTAGAATGAATTATTCCGAGTCCAGACATTACTTTATCTCCTAAGTACTCGTGCAGACGATCAGCTAATTTCTTACTAGAAACAAACACGATTACTTTGCTAAAAAGTGATCTATCAATAAGTAAATGTGCCAATAAATTAATTTTAGTATTAAAGTTTTTAGCAGGATAGCATGTTTGAGCTATATTATCCAGAGGAGTTCCACTTACTGATATGGCTATTCGCTTAGGAGCGACAAAAAACGTATCTATTAAAGCATCTACCTCATCGGTCATTGTAGCACTGAACATAATATTTTGGCGCTGTACAGGAAGTAAATCAAATATATTTTTAAGTTGAGTTCTAAAACCCAAATCTAACATTACATCTACTTCATCAATCACAAGCTTTTTAATACTCTTTAATGAAAGTGCACTACTAACCCCTAAATCAAATATCCTTCCTGGTGTTGAAACTATTATATCCGAACCTCCTGCAATTTCCTGCGCTTGAGTCCTAATATTAACACCACCATAAACACCAAAAGCTCGCACATTGATATACTTTGAAAGCATTTCAATATTCTTCACAATTTGCAATACCAACTCACGAGTTGGCACTAAAATCAAGACACGAGGAGCTGATTGATTTGAAAATTTTAAATCTTGTAAAATTGGTAATAAAAAAGCAATGGTTTTACCTGTTCCTGTTTGCGCTATTCCAACTATATCTTTACCTGACAAAACTACGGGAAAAGCCTCTCTTTGGATTGGAGTTGGTTTTTCAAACCCCATATCTAATAATCCGTTTCCTAATTGCTTAGAAATATTAAAATCTTTAAAAAAATCCATTCAAAATATTTTTAGTCTAGTAAATCTGGTCTTCTTGTTTTTGTCCTATCCAATGCCATTTTATCTCGCCACAATTCAATTTTAGGAAAATCACCACTCAATAAAACTTCAGGAACTTTATGTCCATTAAAGTCGGCAGGTCTTGTATAAACAGGTGGCGCCAATAAGTCATCCTGAAAAGAATCTGTTAATGCTGATTCTTCATTATTTATTGCTCCTGGAATTACTCTTAAAACAGCATCAACCAATACTGAGGCGCCAAGTTCTCCTCCAGAAAGCACAAAATCACCTATAGATATTTCTCTGGTAATATAAATATCACGCAATCTTTGATCGATCCCTTTATAATGACCACAGAGTATAAGTATATTTCCTTTTAAACTTAACTGGTTTACAATCTTTTGATTCAATCGTTCACCATCTGGTGTCATAAAAATTATTTCATCATATGCTCGTTCTGCCTTTAAGTATTCGATACAGTCAGCAATAGGCTGACAAGTCATTACCATACCTGCACCTCCGCCGTACATGTAATCGTCAACTTTCTTGTGTTTATCTTTACTGAAGTCTCTAGGATTATGAATGTGAATCTCTGCAATTCCATTATCCAAAGCACGTTTCAAAATCGAATGAGAAAACGGGCTTTCTAATAATTCAGGCACTACAGAAAGAATATCAATTCGCATTTTGTAAATATCAGTAAAAAATAGAGTTTGAATTATTAAAGCGCTGGATTTATTTTATTAATTACAACTCCACCTGTTCTTTTTGCTAAATTAACATAATATTTCTTTGCTTCAATTCCATTACAAATTAATATATTCAACGGAAAATCCAACTTACTTTTTAACCTTAAATCCCTAGGCATAGAAAGATTATCTGCAACCAATATATAATTTCCCTTACCAAATTTAATTCTAGCTTTTAGAACTGCTTCTATATCGTTTTCAACCCGATCACCACCAGTTCCATTTTTCATTGCTGATATCAAAGTAGTTTGTAGTTTTTCAAAGTTTTCCGCGTAGTATAAACCTCCTGTCTCCCCTATTTCCTTAAGATGATTATTTGTACTATCTCCATCATTAAAAAACACAAACCCTTTTATCCTAGATTTAAAACGACTAGAGTGTGCCCAATCTAAAACTTGCGCTATAGATTTAAACATACTTGCTGTTGCATCAATTACCAAAACAACTGAATCGGTTTCAAAATTATTTAAACTCTTCACTAAATCACCTGAAACTTCATTGAAAAAAACAGGCCGCCTAAATGCCATATTTTTTAGTTTACTTTCTTCATAAGGCTTATTGAATAGACTAAACATACCTGTTGCAAAAGGCGGAGGAGAACAACCAGGATAATATTTTTTTGGCACCCTATACATGTTAACCAAAATTGTATCTGAAGCTACCTGATAGCTCTCTTGGTAGCAGGTAACAAATTGATTTCGGGAAAACGACTTTACTGCTTGCTTAACCCACTTCGCGTGCGATCTAATTGCTGTGTCTGGTCTAGATAATTCTAAATTATATCCCCAAACACTTAAAATATCTCCTGGCATAGTTCCAGATATCCTTCGAATATCACCAAATTTAGGAGCATTATCAGCATCAAAACCACGCTTAAACTGTTTTTTCATAAATACAATCTCTCTATTTCTCCTTTCTTCTGAAACATTATGAACCTGATAATTAACTACAAAACCATGGTAAAAAAATAAAGCGTGTTTTCTAGATTGAGCTAAAGTTTGTTCTATAAATCTTACAGGAACTGAATCCAATTTTGAAAAAACATTTGGATACATTAATTCCAAATTAACAAACCTTAAAGAATCTAATTTTGTCTGATTAAACTGTGGATCTGATCTAAAAGCTGTGTAATAATAATCGATTGATATAATTTCTCCTTCCAAAAAATCCTCAGGCATTGCAACTCTTGATATTCTTCCATGGCTAAATTTACTTCGAATATGCCACTTACTGAACTCATCATAATTAGCAAGTTTATCATATTTCCTAATCGAATAAGCCTTGGCTTTACTAAAACATTGCCCTTGAACGTTTAATGATATTATAATAGTAAAAAGTAAGAATAGTGTTTTTTGCACGACTAGTTTTTTTCAAAGATAAATTATCTGATAAATGTAACAATAGGAAAAGTATTTATCTCAGTCTAATTACTTACATTTTTAAGACTTCTTTTTCCTTATCTTTAAGGATATGAAATTAACTTTAATCACAATAGGAATGCTTGCGCTAGCATTTGCAGGAATTGCAATTAAAATTATTTTTAAAAAGGACGGAGAATTTGCTGGAACATGCGCCTCCAAAAACCCTGTTTTAAATACAGATAATGAACCTTGCGGTTTATGTGGTGCTCAACCTGGAGATCAATGTGACACTGATGATGCAAACGAAAAATAAAAAAATTGGTTAACACTAAAAATAAAATAAGTATAAACTTTCCACTTTTAGATGCTTTATAAATAGTATAGAGTATTCAAAAAAAACAAAATTTCTATTGCTGAAAACTTAGATGTTTTTATAAAATAATACAACTCTAAATTTATAACTTCAGATCTATCGGCTATAGAAAAGCTATTTAATTGTAATGTAACCACTTTTATTTTCGAAAATTATTCACGATTCTAATTAAACTACAGATTGTGTAAACATTGTAGGATCTTTTATACAGTTTTTACTCCAAGGCAATTACTTCAGAGAGTCTCTAACCAAAGGTAGAAATATATCCTCTAAGTTATAAGATGCAAAAGACTCTAGTTCACCGTATTCATTCTCAAAAACAAAAAACACATCTAAATCCTCATTTGCAGACGTGATCATAATTATTTCAACAAAATCCATTACCATAAAAGCCGTGGCATAAGCATCTGCAACAGCAGCTTCTTCAGCAACAACAGTAACACTTATAATTTTATTTTTACTTGAGTGACCTGTTCGCGGATCTATACAATGACCAATTGTTTCATTGTTACCTTTAATATAATTCCTATAATTTCCAGATACAGCTATCGACCTAAATTCATCCATATCCAATTCTGCTAATGCTGGCTGTTTATTTGGATTATTAATATCAGGATTCTCAACTCTTACTCTCCAAGGTTTTCCGTCAAGCCTAACACCTTGAGCTGTAATTTCACCACCGATCTCAACAAGATAATCACCAATGTTTAACCTGAAATTTAAAAATTCAGCAATAACATCAGCAGAATACCCTTGTGCCATAGCATTAAAACCAATTTGAACTAAGGAATCATCTTTACATAAATAATTGTCATTAAAATCACCAGATGCCATTTGCGCTATTGTATTGTACTTGATATCACCGTCTAGTAATAAATAGTCGAAGCCTACATAATCCAGTAAATCATAAGCTAAAGAATCTTTATACCTAGCAACCAATGAGTCTCTTACTGTTGTATCCTTTAGCAAGACATATAGTGAATCAAATCGCATCGGATCATCACCAAATCCCCATAAATTAACAAGTGGCTTTACAGTTGGATCATAAGCACCATCAGTTATAGCGTTTATTTCATTGCTTAACAAAAACATATAGAGCAAATGCTCATCGATTAGTATACAAGTATCCGACCTATTAAATTTGGAAACTAATGAGTTCGGATTATAATTACTTAGTGAATTATCGATTACTTCTAAAATCGAATCAACCTGAAACTTAATCTCTTCTCCTCTGTTAAATGAATCAATATAATTAATAAGATAAGTAGTACCCTGGGCTTGACCAGTCAATGTGTACCTTAAATAAGGTGATTCTTCTTGTTTTTGACCACACGAGATGATCCCAAAAAAGGCAACAATAAAAAGAGATAATATTTTAATATTCGTATACAGACGGAAAGACATACCTCTAAAATAACAATAACTTTACTTTATAACTATTAGTTTTAAGATAGAATCTAAATTAGATTAAAATAAAATATACTTTTGTGGTAAATTTTCAACATGAGCCGAATTAAAATCACTTTTCCTGATAATTTTATTTTTCAATACAAATCTGTAATTGGAGTTAATATGATTAATTATGGTGGCCACTTAGGAAATGAGGCTGTATTAACAATTTTTCAGGATGCAAGAATTGCGTTTTTACATGAAAATGGCTTGTCAGAAATCAATATCGGTAACGAACTTGGTATTATTCAAAGCGATGCTGCAATTCAGTATTTATCAGAAGGACATCTACACGATAAAATCATTACAACAATTGCATTCGAAATCATATCAAAAGTAAGTTTTGACATCTACTACAAAAGAGAATTAAAAAACGCTTAAAAACCAATTTCTGTTGGCAAAACAGGAATGATTATTTTTAATTACAAAACAAAAAAAATGAGCCAAACACCAAGTTCATTTCTAAATTTAATTAAATCGAAATCTATCAGAATATCTTAGTAGCTTCTCTTCTAACTACTTCAATTGCTTCTCCAGTTGGACTCGACTGAACTTCAGCCAATACCTGAATTAACATTTTTGTATATCCCATAGCATCTCCATGATCAGGTGTTCTTGACATTGTGATTGCTAATATTTTCATAGATTCGTCTTTCGCTTTCTTCACTTCTAGCCAAGCGGTTTTCGAAACATATAACTGCTGAGTAATATTATGATCAAATTCATTTCTTAAATCAGCTATCACCTTTTTCTGTAACTCTCTAGAAGTCATTCCCGGCTGAATCACCCTATTTACTGCCTTAACTGGATCTAACCGTTCCAGTAATAATATCATTCTTTCGTAAGCTTGCATTCTAACAGGGACACTATACCTAACCGTTTCCTTTTTAATCTCCATCACATGCCTTCCTGTTTCAGCCTCTAAAAACCTATTAATCAACATATATGACACTACACCCACTACTACTGCAGGAACTATCCCCATCAAAATATTTAAAAACTCTTCCATATAATTTATTTACAGTTACTAAAATAATAAAAACTAATTCGAAAATCTATTATGACTCATTACAATTAAGTAATTTAGCTTTCTATAAACGTTACAACATGAGCGAGAAATTTTTATCATCCCGAGTAAAAAAAATGGCGATTTCAGCTACAATTGCAATGAGTGCAAAAAGTAGATCTTTAATAAGTCAAGGACTTGATGTAATTAATTTGAGTTTAGGAGAGCCTGATTTCAATACCCCAGACGTTATTAAGAATGCTGCTAAAGAAGCCATAGATCAAAACTATTCAAAATATACTCCTATTGCCGGCTTCGATGAGTTGAAACAAGCGATAAGTAATAAGTTTAAAAGAGAAAATAATATAGCTTATAAAAAAAGTGAAATTGTTGTTTCTACTGGAGCAAAACAATCGTTAGCAAATGTAATTTTAGCATTAATCGATGAAGGAGACGAAGTTCTTCTACCTGCTCCGTATTGGGTTTCCTATGCTGAACAAATAAAATTAGCAGGCGGTATTCCAAGAGAAATTCCAACTACAATAGATACCGATTTTAAAATCACACCTCAACAATTACAGGAAGCGATCACGAGTAAAACTAAAATGATCATCTATTCTTCTCCCTGTAATCCTTCCGGGTCATTATACACTCGTGAAGAACTTGATGAATTGGCTGAAATTATTCTACGAAAAGAAGATTTATTTATTCTTGCTGATGAAATTTACGAGTACATTAATTTCACAGGAATTCCTCATGCTAGTATGGCAAGTAATCCTGCTATTTGGGATAGAGTAATTACGGTTAATGGTGTTGCTAAAGGATTTGCAATGACTGGTTGGAGAATTGGATATATTGGTGCTCCAGAATGGATTTGCAATGCTTCCGCGAAGATACAAGGACAGTTTACTTCTGGAGCAAATGCAGTTGCTCAACGCGCTACAATTACAGCGTTAAATTACGGTATCGAATTAACTACTGAAATGAAAATCGCTTTTGAAAAAAGGAGAAACTTGGTTTTTAATTTACTATGTGATATTCCAGGTATCATTGTAAATAAACCGCAAGGTGCTTTTTACTTTTTCCCTGATGTAAGCACTTATTTTGGAAAAACATTTGGAGATGAAGTGATCAGTAATGCACAAGATTTATGTTTATTTATTTTAAATAAAGGTTTAGTAGCTACAGTTCCCGGAGATGCCTTTGGAGATTCAAATTGTTTAAGAATTTCTTATGCAACTTCGGAGGAGGTTTTAGTAGAAGCGATGGGTAGAATTAGTAAGGTGTTAAAGTTATTAAAATAGGAATATTAACCTATCATTAATTATGAAAGTCCTTTTTTAATACTACTATTGCTTGCTGATTAATAGCTGTTTGTACTTTCGAGCTACTAGTAATATCTAAAACGAAGAAAAAAATTATATATATCTAGTAATAATTTTTCTCCTTCATTCTTGTTTTTTAATATCGAATTAGAGATGTTTTCTCGATTAGTAAATAGTTCATTTTTTACTCTGCCGAATTATGTAAAGCTAGATGAAATATAAATCAGACTAAAAATTACAAATACTCTAAAACCTAATTCTTATAATTTCACAACCATAACACTACAAATAATTAACAAATGGGTAGAGCACAAAAAAAACGAGCCTTAAAACAAGGCTCGTTTTTAATTTATATAATAAATATGTGTTAAGCTTTAGCTTCATCTTCTTTTATAAGATCCACATAGATCGGGGTCGCGATACATATTGAAGAATACGTACCTACAACTACCCCTACTAATAATGCGAATGCAAAACCTTGTAAAGAACCTGTTCCGAAAATCATAATTGCAACTAATACAACAACAAGTGTCATAGAGGTATTAAACGTACGAGATAAAGTACTGTTTAATGCTTTATTTACAACAACTTTTAAAGTATCATTTTTACTATCCAAAAGACGCTCCCTAATTCTATCAAATACAACAACCGTATCATTTATAGAGTAACCAACAACAGTTAATATTGCGGCGACAAAAGAAGAGTTTATTTCTAACGAGAATGGCAATAAACCATGCGCTATTGAAAAAATTGAAAGTACAATTAAAACATCATGAAAAATGGCTATTAATGCACCAACACCAAATTGCCATTTACGGAATCTAACTGCGACATATAAAAATATCGATACTAAAGCAACCAATACAGCAGTATAAGATGCATTTATAATATCGTCAGCAATAGTACTCTGTACATGATCAATTTGCAAGACCCCGTAAGCTTTATCATCTTCTAGCTCTGTAAAGTTAGCCGCAGTAACATCTGATGGTAAAAATTTACTAATTCCTGCAAATAAGAAACTTTCAACCTTAGCTGAAGCATCTTTACCTTCATCATCAGCTAAAAATTTAGTGGAAATTAATAACATTTTGTTTCCCTCTCCTGCAGTTTTAACTTCTGGTGGATATTCTTTTCCATCTATTACAAAAACTCCGTTTAAAGTTGCTTTAACTTCAGAAACATCAACTTCATCTGTAAATCCAATTGTATAAGTTCTACCCCCTGAAAAATCAATCCCTTCATCAAAACCTCTTGAGCTGAAAGAAAATAAACCAGCAATGATTACTAAACCTGACACTACATAAAATTTCTTTCTTGAAGAAATTACATTATAAGTTGAATTTGCAAACCAATTCTCAGTAATTTTAGACGAAAATTTAATATTTATTCCCTTATTTAACATCGTATCAAATACAATTCTTGTAATAACAATCGCTGAGAATAAAGATGTAAAAATACCAGCAACTAATGTTTGAGCAAAACTCTCAATAACACTTGTTCCAAAATACCATAAGATCAAACCAGTAATTAATGTAGTAACGTTGGCATCCAAAATTGCTGTATAAGCATGTTTGTACCCATCATCTATAGCAACTTTTAAATTTTTTCCAGATTTTAATTCTTCTCTTATCCTTTCGTAAATTAAAACGTTGGCATCCACCGACATACCGATAGTTAAGACAATACCTGCTATACCTGGTAGAGTTAATGATATTGTAGGGAAAGCTGCAAGAACTCCAACAATCAATGCCATATTGGCTAACAATGCAATATTTGCTACAATACCTGCTGTACTGTAATAAAAAATCATGTAAGCAAGTACCAATAAAAGTGCAATTCCAAAAGACCATGTTGCTTTAGTAATAGCTGCTTTTCCTAATGTTGGACCTACAACAGTTTGCTGCACTATATGCGCCGGTGCAGGAAACTTACCAGCGTTCAATACATTTGCCAAATCTCTTGCCCATTGTGCAGAATTTTCACCACCTCCGGATGTAATTTGCGTTCTACCTCCTTCTATTTTACCATTTGCTCCTGGTGCTGAATGAACTACACCATCGAGTACAATTGCAATGGGCTTACCGCCTTGATCAAAAGATTTCCCTGTAATTTCAGCCCACTGAATAGCAGCTCCTGATCTAAAATCTAATGAAACGATATCTTGCCCTTGCTGAATATCACTTTTTGCACTCGTAATAAACTCACCACTCATAAAAGGTTTACCACCTCTTTCTGCTTTCAATAGATAAAGAGTATAAACTCCCGATCCCCCTTCAGTTATTTGTTCAGTAGACCATGCTGGAACTATTTTATTACGTAAAATTCTTTTTTCCGCAGCCAACCTTAAATATTCCATAATTTTAGCGGTATCCTTAGCTAAGGCATTCCCTAAAATACAACCTTCTCCATTCTGACCAGGACTTGAAAATAATCCAGAGAACGGATATTCTTGCATAAATTCAGCTCTTACGCTATCCTCAGCAGTTTCAAATACAACTTCCGTTGTATCTCGTGATTTCCTAGCATCCAGCATTAATTTCACTTCGTTATTAATTGCCTGAGCAGGGAAATCTTTTAAATACCAAGTATCCCAAATCTCTAAATCCGCGGAACCTTGCAATAAGCCTCTAACTCTTTTTATATCCTTTACCCCAGGTAATTCAACAATAATTCTACCTGTACTTCCAACCAATTTTATATCAGGCTGAGCAACTCCAAACTGCTTTACACGAGTTCTAAGTACTTCTTTCGCTTGTCCAATTGCACTAGCAGCTGCATCTTCCAACTGTGCCATCACATCTTCATCTGTGGACTCTACGGTTAATCCTTGTTGCCCTGCAAACCACTTTGCCATCGGTACACCATTCATTTTAGAATCGTAAGCTTGCTTGAATAATTCCAAATAAGCACCTGGTTGTTTTTTCTTTAATTCGAAAGCAGTTTTTTCCACTTCCTTAAATTCTGGTGTTGTTGCGTCTGATGCAGCAAGCGATCTTACCAATTCATTAACAGCAATTTCAAGCGTAACAGAAATACCTCCTCTTAAATCTAATCCTAAGTTGATTTCTCTTTGTTTTACTTCTAAGTAGCTCATCCCCATCCATAGCTCTTCGCTTGCATGTTCTTTAACCCACTTAGTTGCCTCTTCTTTGGTTCTTCCTTCAGCAGATTGAGCTTCGTAGCTATTTGCGAAAAAAGTAAAAGAAAGCTCATACAAACAAACAATTCCTATTAACACTATAAGAATTTTCAATACTTTTTTGTTTTGCATTTTCTTTAATTTAATTCAATTCCATTTAATGACCGACAAATATAATCCATCGTATGAATATGACAAAGAGTTATTTGGTATTATTGGTGAAATATCATTAGCTTTAG
>MDTF01016539.1_pt1 | contig 14807 bp, 10 predicted proteins | sample 811191 | NCBI WGS metagenome assembly MDTF01 (sample SAMN05326649, study PRJNA326480) | marine metagenome | isolation source: seawater | place: Southern Ocean | collected 2011
ATGAGCATGTAGGGAATTTTTTCTAATTCGGCGTCACGAATCTTTCTCCCCACTTTCTCAGAGCGGCTATCAACGAGTGCGCGAATATCGTGATTTTCTAACACATTTGAAACTTCTTCAGCATAATCATTATATTTATCTGACAAAGCCAGTACGCGCGCCTGTTCTGGAGTGAGCCAAAGAGGGAATTTACCTGCACAATGCTCTATTAAAATGGCTACAAATCGTTCCATAGAGCCAAAAGGAGCTCGGTGAATCATCACTGGACGGTGTTTTGCGTTATCCGCACCAGTGTACTCAAGCTCGAAACGTTCTGGCAAGTTATAATCTATTTGAACTGTCCCCAATTGCCATGTTCTACCTATGGCATCTCTCACCATAAAGTCGAGTTTAGGTCCATAGAATGCAGCTTCGCCATATTCAACGATGGTCTCGAGGTTTTTACTTTCAGCAACCTCACGAATCGCTGTCTCCGCTTTCTCCCAGTTTTCATCTGACCCGATATACTTCTCTGGTTTATCTTTATCGCGCAAACTGACCTGAACAATAAAGTCTTTGAAATCAAGAGTCTTAAAGATGTAAAGCACAAGGTCGATGACGTTGCTAACTTCCTCCTTCACTTGCTCGTTCGTACAAAAAATGTGGGCGTCATCTTGGGTAAAGCCACGCACTCGGGTGAGTCCGTGTAGTTCTCCACTTTGCTCGTAACGGTAAACTGTACCGAACTCTGCAAATCTCACAGGTAAATCTTTGTATGTACGAGGCCTTGCTTTAAAAATTTCACAATGGTGGGGACAGTTCATGGGTTTTAACAAAAACTCCTCTCCATCAGATGGCGTCTTAATGGGTTGAAAACTGTCTTCTCCATATTTCGCGTAGTGTCCTGATGTCACATACAAATCCTTAGAACCGATGTGCGGTGTGATGACGGGCTGGTAGCCAGCCTTACGTTGGGCTTCCTTTAAAAAATTCTCTAACCTGTTTCTTAGGTCAGCTCCTTTGGGCAACCAAAGCGGCAAGCCCTGACCCACTCTTTCGCTAAAATGAAAAAGGTCCAATTCCTTTCCTAACTTTCGGTGATCACGAGCTTTTGCTTGCTCTACCATCTCAAGATATGCAGTCAGTTCTTTCTTTTTCGGAAAGGTGATTCCATACACTCTCGTGAGCTGCTTGTTGTTCTGATCTCCCTTCCAATATGCTCCCGCAATTGCAGTAATCTTTACTGCTTTAACAAAACCTGTATGGGGCATGTGAGGCCCACGACACAGATCTGTAAAATTTCCTTGTGTGTAGGTCGTGATCGTACCATCCTCAAGCCTTTCTAACAAATCAAGCTTGTACTCATCGCCCTTTTCCGCAAAGTATGAAACCGCATCCGCCTTGCTCATAGCATTTCGGATGAAAGGATTCTTTGCCTTGGCGAGTTCTAACATTTTCTTCTCAACTTCTGGAATATGAGCATTCGTAAAAGTGTGCTTCCCAAAATCCACGTCGTAATAAAAACCAAATTCTACGGGTGGTCCCACCCAAAATTTGATGCCATCAAACATTGATTCTAGGGCCTCCGCTAAAAGATGGGCAGAACTGTGCCACATTGTACTCTTCCCTTCCAAATCATTCCATGTAAGAAGTTTTAGAGATGACGACTCTGTAATCGCCCTTTGAGGATCTACGACCTCCCCTGCAACCTCAGCCGCGAGTACATTACGAGCTAATCCTTCGCTGATACTGTTTGCGATGTCTAAAGCTGTTGTACCTGCTTCAACTTTTTTTATAGACCCGTCGGGAAGTGTGATTTCAATCATGACTCGCAAATATAACCAAGAGAATACTAAGCCTGCGACCTCCCACGCACTTTCTCCCAAGACTTTACTTGCCAATGTGTCGTCGTCGTTGCCACATGCTCAGATTTTGAATCAGTCAACTTTGAAGTCAGGGCAAATGTGGCCACTCCATCAGATTTTAATGAAGTTTTTAGTGCGACTAGCATCTCGTTGGGCCAACTGCTATTCGCTGTGCAACTACCTGAAGGGCGCTTCAAATAATCAACTTCAAGACGGCTCATTATCAATCTATACTTACTGATGTCAAAAGCTTCAATAACGTTCAGCCCTGATACATACTCACCAGCTGCAGCAATGGCACAAGCATGCATCGTTCCAAGATGATTTAAGTTGCGACGACGTTCTGGAATGGCAACAGTGCAACCTTGTGCAGAAATTTTGATGACTGATATTCTATGAGGTCGATTAAATGGAACAATCTCTTGCATCATTTGACTAAACAAATTGGGCTTCCCTTTTTTTGCTCTTTGTATGACTCTGGCGAATAATTTGTTTGTGAAAGACATCAAATAAGATTCGAATCAACCGCATCTACAGATTTCAATTCAGATTCAGAGTTCATTAAAATGGCCTTAATATTGGGACGGAAATAACTGGGCCCCTTTAAAACTTTTCCGTCTTCACGAAGAATAGGCAAACCGTCAGCTCCCAACTTTGACATATTGCTCGCCTGAATTTCACTGAACACATCCTCGATAACATCTTGCATGCCATGACTTAAAATCGTGCCACAAAGAATGTAAAGCTGATCACCCAAAGCATCAGCTACTTCAACAACATCACCTGCTTTGGCAGCCTCCAAATACTCATTGTTTTCCTCTTCCATTAGACGGTGGCGCAACTCAACTTGATCAGAGGTTAATCGGGACGTAGGAGCTTGAGACCAGGTGATGTGAAAAGCATCACTAAAGGTTCGCACAGCTGAAATAACAGCTTGTAAAGTCATTTTATTTTGCATACCCACTAAATTCACTTTATTTCTACTTCATTCCTAACACTGCTGTCAATTGTTACTCACTTTCATTCAACAATCGAGACTTTGATGAAGACATTGTGTTTATGAAGTGTCCATGAAATCTCAGACACTTAACAAGTTTTTAAACTTTGAATGGAAAAATCCAAGTTCAAATTCATATTTTAGCTATCCGAAAACAAATTAGCATGAACCAAGAGATGAACCAGCTCACGGATGTGGCGACAGAAAGTGTTGAAAATGTTACCAGTACGTCTGGTCACTCACAAGACATACAAGCTTTAAACGAGAAAATAGAGAAGGCAAGCAAAGTGACGGACTTGATTCGTCATGAGATGAGCAAGACAATTATAGGTCAAGCTGAAATGGTCGACAAACTTCTCATAGGACTTCTCGCAAATGGACATGTTCTCCTTGAAGGTGTGCCAGGTTTAGCAAAGACGCTTGCTATAAATAGTTTGAGCAAAACAATAGACGCACAGTTTTCTAGAATCCAGTTTACGCCCGACCTTCTTCCAGCTGACGTTGTGGGAACAATGATCTACAACCCTCGTGAGGAAAGTTTTAAGGTCAAGAAAGGACCGATTTTCGCAAACTTCGTGTTGGCGGATGAGATTAACAGAGCTCCTGCTAAAGTGCAAAGTGCGCTTCTGGAAGCAATGCAGGAACGGCAAGTCACGATTGGAAACGAGACTTTTGAAGTCCCCAATCCATTCTTAGTTCTTGCAACTCAGAACCCTGTCGAGCAGGAAGGAACCTATCCCCTTCCGGAAGCACAAGTAGATAGATTTTTGCTTAAAGTGGTGATTGGATATCCTACCAAAGAAGATGAACAAAAGATATTGCGAGCGAACATGACAGTTGAAGGACTTCCGAAACCTTCAGCAGTAGTGACAACAAAACAAATCCTTGAAGCTCGGGATTTAGTAAAGGCAATATACCTAGACGAAAAAGTTGAAAAATACATTATTGACCTCGTCTTTGCGACACGTTCACCAGAAAATGTGGGACTCGGGCATTTAACAGAATTAATCTCTTTTGGAGCTTCTCCTAGAGCGAGCATAGGCCTAGGCCTAGCTGCCAAAGCTCATGCTTTTATGAATCACCGTGGATATGTAACTCCTGAAGATGTGAGAGCCGTTGCGATGGATGTCATGAGACATCGAGTAGGTCTTACATTCGAAGCAGAGGCTGAAAATATAACTCAAGAACAAATTGTGACTGAGATCATGGACAGCGTGATTGTACCATAAATGGATACAGTAGAACTTCTGAAACGAGTCAGGCGAGTCGAAATAAAAACCCGTGGTTTGAGTGACAAAATCTTCTCTGGCGAATATGCGAGCGCTTTCAAGGGTCAAGGAATGGCATTCAGTGAGAATCGTGAATACCAGCATGGAGACGAAATGAGGTCAATAGATTGGAATGTTACCGCTCGAATGGGAACTCCATATGTAAAAGTGTTTGAGGAAGAGCGAGAACTAACTGTCTTCATCTTGGCAGACATAAGTGGATCTATCGACGGGGGGACTCGGGGAGTTAGCAAAAGAGATCGCATTACAGAATTGGCTGCTGTACTTGCCTTTAGCGCGATGGGAAACAATGACAAGGTCGGAGCGATCTTATTCTCAGACAGAATCGAGAAATTTATCCCACCAAAAAAAGGAAGATCTCATGTCCTGAGAATCATTCGTGAGATTTTGGAGATCGAACCCGAAGGAAAAGGAACCGATATCACGAATGCATTAGACCATTTCCTCTCGGCCATGAAGAAACGTACCGTTTCATTCCTACTCAGTGACTTTAGAAGTTCAGGATATGAAGACCTCTTGAAAAGAGCAGCAAGAAAACATGATTTCGTCGCCCTCAAAATAGAAGACCCCATTGATTTAGAAATCCCTGACGTGGGTTGGTTGCCATTGAAAGACCCCGAAAGTGGAGAAACCAAATGGATGAGAACGGGCTCGAAGAAAGAAAGATTAAAATACAAAGCGATTGAGCTTGAAAGGGCAGACAGCTTGAAACGAGCTTTTGCGCGAGCCGGAGTAGATTCAACTACGATTCGCACGGACCTTCCATATGTGAAGCCATTAATGCAATTATTTGATCGTCGTGGATAAATTGCTACATACACTCCGATTGCGATTTTGGGCACTTTTTATGTCAGGTTGTGCAGGTGTGATCAGTCTTCTGCAAGCCAGCACATGTCAGGCACAAAGCGCATTACAAACAATCCCTTCTGACTTGGAATTGTTTTCAGATACAGGAAGAATCGCTTGGGGTGAAAGAGCGACTATCACTCTTCGATTAGGCCGTGAGATCGGTGATGAAAAACCCGATTGGCCTGTTTGGAAAGACACAATACCTGGTGGTTTAGAAATTCTGTCTTTGAGTAAAATTGACACCCTACTCCCTCAAAATAATGACCCTGCTCAGTGGGATATGATTGTAGAACAATCCTGGGTTGTTACATCCTGGGACTCGGGATTTGTCTTGATTCCTGAAATAGATATTTTGGGCGAAAAATCTAACCCCGTCATGCTTCAAGTACTTCCTACTCGGATACAAGAAGCTCCGGAACTGATTCCTGCTGCAGAAATAATCAAGGTTGAATGGACCGTGTTAGAAAGAATAGAAAAAGCTGCTCCTTGGATTTTAAAGGGGCTATTGATGCTCTTAGCCGCTCTGGGTGTGTTTTATGCAATGAAAAACTGGAAGAAAAAAGAAAACATTGAAATAGAAACCCCAGTAGCAATTAAGCCACCACATATTACAGCTTTGGAAAAATTAAAAAAGCTGGAAGAAAGAAAAGGTTGGTCTAAAGGAGAGGCCAAATCATTTCATGTACAGCTAAGCGAAATCATCAGAACATATATTGATGCTCGATTTGCCATATCATCTCTGGAAAGTACGACTAGAGAAGCGGCGGGACAGATTGAATTGCTTGACATTTCTCAGTCTCACAAAAGCAACCTCATCCTTGCTTTAAAACTAGGCGATAAAATAAAGTTCGCAAAACACACTGCGAGGCCCGAAGACCACATGAAGACGATAGGAATCTGCATTGAATTTGTTAAACATACTATGGAATCTCCAGAATCGTGAAACACATTCTCCCCATCCATCTACTCGCCCTAACAGCTGCTGGAGCGATCGCAATAAGTGCGAACAACATCTTCCTGTGGGAACGCCCTTGGGCACTTCTTTTGATGCTGCTTGCAGTTGGCTATGCAGGATTAAGAACTGTTGGGTCAGGACGGTTTGGTACATTATTTGCCTTGGTTTCTTATGACATCAATAAAAAAGAAATCCTTCCGGACCTACTTCGCTCTTGGACTTCAGAATTACCATTTGCACTAAGAACGTTTGCAATTGCAGCACTCGCCATTGCGATCGCTCGTCCTCAATCGTCAAACAGCATCGAGGATATGACAAATGAAGGAATCGACTTGGTACTTGCGATAGACGTCTCTGCATCGATGTTAAGCATGGATTTTAAGCCAAACCGATTGGAACAAGCCAAATCAGTTGCCATAGATTTCATCAACGAAAGGCCGCACGACAGGATCGGAGTCGTGGCATATGAGGGTGAAGCATTTACGCAAGTTCCAGTCACATCGGACCACATCATTGTGAAAAATGGCGTGAGTGATTTAGAGACGGGGTTGTTGGAAGGTGGAACTGCCATCGGATTGGGTTTGGCAACATCCGTAAATAGATTGAGGAAATCTGAAGCGAAGAGTCGTGTGATTATTTTACTTACTGACGGCATAAACAACGCCGGTGCAATAGACCCAACAGATGCTGCACAATTGGCTGAACTCAATGGGATTCGTGTATACACAATAGGTGTGGGGTCAATAGGCAAAGCTAAAAGTCCTGTCGCCATGTTAGCTGACGGTACATATCGATATGACTGGATCGATGTGAAAATCGATGAAGAGGTCCTGATGCAAATTGCACAGACTACAGGGGGGAAATACTTTAGAGCTACAAACGAAGAAAAACTGAAATCGATCTATTCGAAAATCGATGTTTTAGAAAAGACACGATTTAATGTGATGAGGTACCAAAGAAAAACAGAGGCTTACTTGCCTTTCGCTTTCATGGCACTCATTTCGCTTCTTTTAGAAAGAGCTCTTAGATTCACTGCAATTAAATCGATCTCATGAGTTTAACCTCGAAAAGCACAAAGTCTTATCAATACATGGTGTTGGGGGTATTTCTCGCAGAGATTATTTTTTGGGTTTTTGTGTCGGCTGCGGTATTGTTTGTGACCGAGTTCACACCCCACATCGAACTCCACAGAAAAGATTTTATCTTGTTGCTTTTCGCATTGCCTATTGCTGCAATAAGTTTTCTCATTCACCTTAAGTGGAAGATGAAATCGATTGCCAAACTAGCTGACTACAAACTCACTGAATCTACATTCCCGAGATTATCAATGCGAAGAGAGGTTTGGAGGTTTTTAATTTGGCGGTTGGCGGTTGCATTAATTATTGCAGGCATTTTAGGCCCCAAAGTAGGAAGCAAATTGCAAGAAGTAGAGACTCAGGGGTCAGACTTGGTCATTGCGATAGATGTTAGCAACAGCATGATGGCTGAAGATTTAGGAATGAATCGAATAAGTCTTGCAAAAAGAACAGTCGAAAGGATACTTGCCAAATTGGGTGGCGACAGAGTAGGCCTCGTGATTTTTGCAGGGCAAGCATATGTGCAATGCCCACTCACCTCTGACTATGGCGCTCTAAAGCTTTTCTTAAATACCATTCGTCCTGATCTGATTTCAATTCAAGGAACCGCACTTGGTGAGGCGATTGATGTAAGTGTTCTTGCATTTAAGAATTCTCCTCAGTCAAGCCGATCGATTTTATTGATTACGGATGGCGAAAATCACGAAGACGACCCCGTTGCGGCAGCAGAAAGAGCAAGAAAAAATGGTATTTCAGTGCACATCATTGGTTTGGCAACACCGGAAGGAGCTCCAATACCTAAATTTGACAAAAGAGGTCGAAAGATGGGGTTTATCCAAGGTCCTGATGGATCACCTGTGGTGTCAAGCCTAGACGAGACTGTACTTGTAGCTACTGCCACCGCAGGGGATGGAAGCTTTACAAGGGCTCAAAAGAGTTTCGTCAACATCTCCCCCATCATTAATGCCTTAAATTCAGCAGAAAAAACGAGGACCAGCAATGTTAGATTTACAGATTACGACCACCGCTTCCAAATATTACTGTCGATCGCACTCTGTCTCATTCTCATAGAGTCATTGATCCCGCACACTACAAAACTCAAATGACCTCCAACTATAAAAAACAGTTCTTGGTACTATTCCTTCTTTCTCCGATGGTTGGGGTTTTAGGACAAATCCAATCGGCTATTGAACTGAAAGAATCTCTCATCAACGGTGTGTCCCAATTCACGTCAGGGGATTTTTCAGAGGCTACAACATCTTTTAGCAACGGAAGTACACTTCAAGATTATGAGGATGTCGCAGCCTACAATTTGGGGCGGACCCTGATGGAAACTGAAGATTTAGAGGGAGCCACGTCAGCTTTCCAACAAGCGATTTCTTCATCTGAAAATCCTGAATTAAAATCGAACGCCTGGTTTAATACTGGAAACATCGCCCTCCAATCCCAGGACCCTGAAACTGCAGTAAATGCATACAAGTCAGCTCTAAGGAACTTGGCAACAAATCAAGACGCTCGACATAACTTGGCAATTGCAAACAAAATGCTTCAGCAGCAGGAGCAGCAACAAAAAGAAGACGGAGAGGACGGAGAGGAAAAAGAAGACGGAGAGGAAAAAGAAGACGGAGAGGAAAAAGAAGACGGAGAAGAAAAAGAGGACGGAGAAGGAAATGAGGGCGAAGATGAGAAAGAACCACAAAAGGAAGAGCCGCAAATAGAGGGGCAAATCTCAAAAGAGGATATGGCTAAGATTTTAGAGAATTTAGAGAACAAAGAAGCCGAAATTCAAGCTAAACTTCTCAGAAAAAAAGGAAAAGGAAGTAAAAAGACGATAGAAAAACAGTGGTAATGAGTGTAGTATATTTAAATAGAATCGTTTTAATATTTATTCTGACAATCACAGGATTCACTTCCTCATTCGCCCAAAATCCATCTGTTACAACTTCCGTAAATACGAATCCCGCACGGCTGAACAGCCGCGTTCAAATCACGGTAACACTGGACAACTGCACTTCAAATTCTGGAAACATACCGATGCCCCAATTAAGAGGCCTCACATTTCTAGGTGGACCGTCTCAACAGCACAGCACCAATTGGGTCAATGGAAAGAAAACAAGCAAACACGTCTACACCTACGCATACACCATTTCATCTCCTGAGAATATTAAAATCCCATCTATAAAACTAGCGACTTCTGCAGGAGTGTTAGCCTCTAAACCATTTGTAATTCAGGTACTGAAAAATGGACAGAAGATGCCTACTGCAAAGCAGAAAAAGGGATTGGGAAACCTCGCAACAGTAATACAAGCCTCTAAAACGAGTGTCCATCTTGGGGAACCCATCATATTTGAATACAAAATTTACAACCAACACAATTCACTAGAGGTTCGAGAGTACAACCTTCCGGAACTGAAAGGGTTTTGGAAAGAGGAGGTCGAGACCAAAGAGGCTAGATGGGAGAACGAAATTGTCAATGGCAAAAGGTACCAAGTTGCTACCGTAGGTCGTGTGGTCGCATTCCCTCAACAGACCGGAACTTTCAACATCGACGGTTTCGAAATCAAAGGATTTGTGAGGGTTAATTTTTTTAACGGCTCCAACGTAACAGCCACTTCAAAATCAATCAAGATAGAGGTCTTGCCCTATCCAAAGGGAAAACCACCAGGGTTTATAGGAACATTCAGCAACCTAACGGTGGAAGCTGTTGTGGAAGTCGATTCTGTAAGAGTTAACGAAGCCTTTAATTATACAGTGAAATACTCCGGTACTGGAAATTTAAAACTTTTGAGGGAACCTTCGATTGATTGGCCTACAGAGTTTGAAGTTTTTGATCCAGAAGTTAAAGACAGAGTAAACGTAAGTCAATATGGAGAATCTGGCAAAAGATCTTACAAGTATGTCATCATACCTAGAGCCCCTGGCGACTATGTTTTACCCAATTTGAATGTAAGCTATTTCGATTCTAAATCCGATAAGTTTATTAAAACATCTACTGGTTCAGGTGACATTGTCGTCTATGGAAAAGGAACTGGAGAGGAAGGTGAAACCATGTTTGGCACCAAGAGTGATGTCATGATTTTAAACCACGATATCAGGCACATTAACACGTCTCATGTCCATTGGGGAACAAGAGATGATGGACATCTAAAAAAGATGTTGGTGTACTTTTTGTTTTTGTTGGGGCCTGTTGCAGCGGGTCTGTCTTATCTCATGAAGCGCAGAAGAAATCACGAACTACACAATCCTACTGGAACTAAAAGTAAAAAAGCGCTGAAAGTATTCCACAAAGCACTTTTACAGTGCTCAACGATAGAGAGCCGTGAGGAAGCTTTTACCATTTTAGGTGAAGCATTAGAAGTGTATTTGTGTTCAAAATTACAGATCGGAAGAAGTTCATTCAGCAGGAGCATCGGTGTAGTGGAACTGGTAAAAATTGTGGGGGAAGAAGAAGCTTCAAAATGGGATCAGCTATTGAAAACCTGTGAAATGGCCAGATTTGCACCTGGATTGCTGCCAGAAATCCAGGATTCTCTTGCGATTTCTCGAGAACTTACTCAAAAAGGTGAAAAGAAAATGCTCTCTACTCATTTGGCAAGCATCGTTGTGATTTTTATTTCAATGGTGGCTACACCTTCATTTGCTATCGCAAATGACGTCATCGTAGACGAAAAATTGAAAGCCGCGAATTTGGCTTACACAGAAGGAGAATATGAATTGGCAGCAGAACTTTACGAAGATCTTGCGAAGAACCAGCTCTGCTTTGAGCTTGAATACAATATGGGCAATGCGCATTACAAACTTAGCCACATCGGAGAAGCAATATTGCACTACGAAAGAGCAAGACTTATCAAGCCGTTAGATGGGGATTTGAGAGCAAACCTTCTCCTTGCGGAGCTTAGAGCTATTGACAGAATAGAAGCCTTGCCTGGCGTAGGTATCGACAGATTGGTGTCAGTGATTTTTGCGGGCAACTTATACTGGGTTTGGCTAATACTAAGCTTGGTGACTTGGACTTCCACTTTCATCTTTATCGCCATCAACCTCAAATGGAGTGAGCGTTTATCTAAGCCCTTCTTAAGAGGCGGAGCTGTAACAAGCGCTTTCCTCTCTTTGGTGTTCCTCATGTTTTTATACTCTACCAACAACAGGATCTCAGAGAGCTCATCTGCCATAGTCATGGTCAGTCGTGTGGAAGTCAGAAGCATGCCCGGTGAACTGGGGGTGAGTTTGTTTCAACTTCACGAAGGCACAAGAGCCTGCACAATTAGTACAGAAAACGAATGGACCCAGGTTAAATTGGACAACGGAAATGTGGGATGGCTTTTATCCTCTGCGATAGAACCTATTTAACAACTTGAAACTTGAGGGAAACGTTTTTCGAATCCCCATCTATCACTTGCGCACTATACATACCAGGTGAGAAGTTGTTGACAGAAATTGTCATGACACCTTCTTGAGAAACTGTTCCCTTAAAAACGAGTTGACCTTTACCATTGAAGATTCTCACCGTAGAATTGGGTGCACCTCCGTTGAGAGAGACCATCTCTGAAGAAGGGTTCGGAGATATACTCACCATGGCATTTGAAAGTGAGGCGTCATGCACATTATCGATTGCGGGCAGGACATCGTATAAAACAATGTCATCTAATGCAGCTTCAATTAAACTTCCTCCATCTAAATACTCTCCTACAGTGGTGCTGTCTGATGCAATAAATCTCATTTGAAATTCATCTGTGAGATCCAAGTAGTCTGCAACTCTAAATGCATTTCTTCTCCAACTGATATCTTGTTGCAGCGTGTTTTCAAGATACTGCCATGAATTTCCGCCATTGCTTGAGATTTCTACTTGCCACCAATCGGAAGCGGGATTCGCCCCAGTACCGGGTGCATTGGCAAACCACCTCCAATAAGAAAACACGGGGTTTTCGTATTGGGTTAAATCAATCACTGGGGAAATAAGCGTTGTGTGACCAGCATCAACATCATTTGCACCTATCCCAGCATCCGATCCAGGACTTACACCCGTCAGAAAGCAATATCCACCAAAGCCAACCGTATGATCCAATTGAGGAGCAACTATCGATGAAGACTCTCCAGGCTCTCCATAGGATCCTACTGGTATTGTTTCTTCCCACTCACCTGTGCTTGCATTGTCTGATGGGGAACCCAGTTCCCAGTCACCTAGCTGAGCATATTCGTCAGAATCGTTGATGAGGTGAGGATAACAACCCACAATAATTTGGTATGGCAAATTGCTGTTTGACGCTTTGTTTGCAGCAAACGGAGTTATTCCGCTTGTCCCACCAAACACATCGTGAATTTCTATGTAATAGTCTACGACAGTCCCAGGGGGAAGGGCACTAAGCTCAGCAGAAAACACATCGCCATTTTCAACCATCAATACTTCTGAGTACGCATCGTTTGTGTTGGTTCTGTATTTCATGTAAACTCCCTCGAAATAAAGATTGTAAGGAAAGATAATGTCTACTTCTGCTTCAATTTCAATGACCTGCTCAGCTTCTGAGAAAAACAAAGGCAAGTGATCTACAGTAGCGTAACTGAAAAGAGTAATTCCATGCATCGCAAAACCTTCTATAATCTGAATTGCATTGGGTGTTCCGTTCATTAAATCGTCGTCATCGTCATCAGCTTGAAGAACATCTAATAGAACATCTGTGAAAGCTTGGCCTTCGTTACCATCTATGGCAGTGGCCTGTAGCCCAGGATATGCATCGACAAATAACGCAGTTGTTTGAGACCAATCGCCTCCCATCAACAAGTGGGTGTCATACCAGGCTCCAGCAATAATTTCACCATCGGCATGCACTTCTCCTACTAAGTTTTCTGGATACACCTTGGGGTTTTCATCATACCGTCTAATACCATCATTGTTCTCTTCATAGAAACCCTTCCCGATCTCCGCGATATCCCCCAATGACATTGCCCAAAAATCGGCATATCCTTCATTCATTGCACCATTGTTAAAACCAGCTCCAAGAGAATTGTAGTAATAACTGTTGATCGCATGGCCATATTCATGATAAACAACGTCGGCAATTAACGAAGTGGGGTTACAACCACCTCCGGTATCGTAAAAATTGATGCTTCCGCCGTCAAAGAAAGCGTTGCACTCTCCTTCAACATCAATGTTCGTCGTCATTGGAAAATCGAGCCCTGTAAATTCAGGCAACAACAATTTCATGTGATCATGAATGAGATTCACACTTCTGTATGCACTGGTTTCCTTAACATTTCCAGGAACGGTCAACACATTGTAGCCATCTTGCAAATCTATATTCTCTGAAGGCATAACGTCCGCTGTATAAACCTGACTCCATCTTCCCTCTAAAGCAAATGGAACGCTTAACATCCCTCCAGTTTCTCCAGACACAAATCCACCATTCTCGTCTGAGTAATATGTCGTCCCGTTGAGAGTCATCTTCAAATGAGGCATCGCCAATTCTTCTGGTAAGTCATAGGGGTATGACGGGTGTGCCTGCGCATTTGTTTGTCCTGAAACTACAGGGAGAAAGGGCGCATTTACAATCTCTTTTTTCATGACTTTACTCCTTGATACTGGCAATCCCATATGCCTGGTCGGATGTTTACCAACATGGTGCACTACCTCGTTTTTTCTCAACCAAACCTGGCCTGTTATAGCGTCTACCCAAGTCGAATATCGCCTCAACAATCCATCAATGTATCCTTCAATCAACACGTTTCTAATCAGCCTAAATTCTCCCTCAGCATAATCATCTGGCAATATCCCCCAACCATTCCAAGTAGATTCTAGGTTGGATATAGGTAGGTTATTTGTTGCAAACATGAGGATTTCTTCATCAGACAAAACCTGGCCATCCGGCACTGTCGCATCAGGCCACCAGTCCAACCCCCACATTACGAGCTTTCCGTCGCGCCATTTTGTTGTGAGTGAACTTAACAGAACATCATAACCACTGACAGTTTGAGAAGAAAAAGCTCGGTCGTGAATTGCACCACTCGATTTACGTACATATTTAGTACCGCTGATTTGAGCAGCATCCACGCCAAACATCGTCATATCGCCATGAGCAAAAACACTGTGCCTCATTTCCAACCCATCCCCTTCTACTTCGATTCCTTGACCCCAAGCCCTATGTGGCAACCGAGTCCCATCTCCCATGACAACTCTCCATCCATCGTGCTCGTTTACCCAAACATCCCACTCCGAGTCTAACCTCAGCTGAGCTTGTTCGGCCTCGCCTGTAATCGAGGACAAATCACCATGCTGAAGACGAACTTCATATGAATCAATACTTTGAGCATCACCAAGAAAATGGGAACACAAGACACCTATAACAATTGAAAGAAAATTTTTCATATATCAAATTTAAGTTATTGTTTATTGGTAAAAGAAACGAATCTTCTTTTACATTCCATAAAATTATTTGTTGAAACATTCAAATAAAAACGAACAGGGGTATAATTATCATGTTAAAAGTTAATATAAAACATTAAAAAACATCCAACTATATATCACAAGTTTGAAAAAAAAAAAAATATTAAGGTGAAAGTTTATTAAAAAGAATTTACCCCTAAATAATAGTCTACAATTAACCGTCGAAGTCGTACTTTTACGGATTATACCCTAATTAAAACAGCATGCTTTTACCAACTTTACAATCATATATCACTAAAAATGTTAACAAAGTACTTTTATTTACATTGGTACTTTTTAGCAGCATCTTTACAAACCTATCTGCACAGTCTGTAGATTACACATTAACAGTGGAGAGCTCTCCAGCTGTAAATGTTCCA
>MDTF01001688.1_pt1 | contig 14804 bp, 14 predicted proteins | sample 811191 | NCBI WGS metagenome assembly MDTF01 (sample SAMN05326649, study PRJNA326480) | marine metagenome | isolation source: seawater | place: Southern Ocean | collected 2011
GGGTTAGATATCAATTCTAAATTATTAAATGATCATCCTTCAAAAATTGAAAACAAAAAAAATTATGATGAAAATATCATTTTTATAAATAATAATTTTGTAAAAAAAATAACCAATATATTTTTTATTTATTTAGAAAAAATATTAAAATCAATATATCTCCATAGTCCACGAGAAACTTTTACAATAGGTTTTTTTGGTTTTGATATTACTAAATTAAAAGCTTATAAAGATGCAAACATAATTCATATTCATTGGCTTGGACAAGGCTTTATTAATTTAAAGTCGTTATCAAAAATTGACAAACCAGTAATATGGACAATGAGAGATATGTGGCCGTTTACAGGCGGATCTCATTACAGTATGGATTTTGAAAAATATGAATCTAGCTATACATCTAAAATTATTCAAAATTACAAAAAAAAAAATTATAATAAAAATTTCCAATTTATAGCCGTAAGTGATTGGCTTAAAAAAAAAGCAGAAAAAAGTAATGTATTGATAGAGCATAATATAAAAAAAATAGACAACAATATCGATATACAAGAATTTACTACAATTGAAAAAAAAACAGCCCGAATTCAGTTAGGTATTTCGACTAAGAAACAGATAATTTTATATGGAGCACAAAACCCACAAAGTAAAAGAAAAGGATGGCAAATATTTATTAAAACATTAGAAAAATTAGATAAATCAAAATATTTATTATTAATATTTGGTAATTTTTGGTCACAAAAAATTCTAGATAATATCGGAATTGAGTACAAGATTCTTGGCTACATTAGTGATAAAATAAAATTAAACATGACATATTCTAGTGCCGATCTTTTTGTGGCCTCGTCAATTGAGGACGCTTGGCCAAAAACTTTTGCTGAAGCAATGTGCTGTGGTATTCCTGTCGTATGCTTTAAGGACACAAGTTTATCAGAAATTGTGGATCATAAGATTAATGGGTATGTTGTAGATGAATTTAACTCAGAACAACTTAAAAAAGGCATCGATTGGCTATCAGAAGAAATCCAAAAAAACAATATCATAGGAGATAGAGCAAAAACAAAAGCTCTCAACTTTGATGCAAAAATTATTGCCAAAAAATATATTGATCTCTATCTAAACGTTCTAAATAAATAAATTATGAAAAATTTAACAAATAAATTAATAACAAATAAAAATGCTTTAATTTTTGGTGTTTCAGGTCAGGATGGATCGTATTTGGCAAAATATTTAATTTATAAAAAATACAAAGTATTTGGCGTTTCTAGAAAAAAAAAAATCATCATCAATCACAAATTACTTGGCATAAATAAAGGGTTACGAATGTTATATTTAGATTATTATAATTATGAAGATATAAAAAAAATTATAATAGACCATAATATATCTGAAATTTATTATCTTGCGGGGCAAACTAGACCATCAATTTCAAATAGTTTCTTCTTAGAGACTTTATACAGCAATTTAGTGCCCGTATATTATATTATAGATATTATTTTAAAAAATAATAAGAAAATTCGTTTTTTTAATTCATCATCATGTGAAATTTATAAAGAAAGTAAAAATTTTATAAGTGAAAAAAGTAAAAAAGAGCCAAAAAATATTTATGGCCTAAGTAAGTTGATTTCATTAGAAATGGTTAAGTTTTTTAGAGAAAAATATAAGCTAAAAATGTGTACAGGTATTATGTTTCATCATGAATCAATATTGAGGGATAAAGATTTTGTTTTAAGAAAAGTAGCAATCTCAGCAAAGCAAATTAAATTGAATAAACAAAAACACATTAAACTAGGTAATATTAATATAAGCAGAGATTGGGGATGGGCCCCAGAATATGTAAAACTTATTCACAAAATGAATAATCAAAAAAAAATTGAAGATTTAATAATAGCCACTGGAGTCACAGTAAAATTAAAATCCATGATAAAAAAAGTTTTTAATTATTATAATTTAAATTGGACAAGACATGTTAAAATTGAAAATGATTTGTTAAGAAAAATGGACACTGGTATAATAAAAGCTGATAGTAAAAAAATTAAAAAAAAATTTAAGTGGAAACCAATCTATACTGGAGACGACATAATTTACAATCTATTAAAAAATAGATTGGATTAAATTTTAATGTCTTTAAAACTAAAAAAATATTTTAAACTACCTATAATTAAAAATAATAGATTTGATGAAGGTGGAAAAAGAATTACAAAAAAAAAAATAAATAGTAATCCTTTTTTTTCGATAATAACTGTAGTCTTAAATAACGAAAAATTTTTAGAACAAACAATTAAGAGTGTACTAAGTCAAAAATATAAAAATTTTGAATATATAATTATTGATGGTGGCTCAACAGATAATACAATTAAAATAATAAAAAAATATGAAAAAAATATTGACTATTGGGTAAGTGAAAAAGATAAAGGACTTTATGATGCCTTTAACAAAGGAATGAGTATCGCTAAAGGTGAATTTATTGGAATAATTAACTCTGATGATCTTTATACAAAAAATTCTTTAAGTATTATTTCTAAATATGTTCTTAATAATAAGAAAATAGATTTTATTTTTGGTAGTGTTAAAAAGCACTGGGGAATACTTCATGGCTACAGACCAGAAAAAATTTTTTATAGTTGGGGATTTTACTCTAGTCATTCAACTGGATTTTTTTTACGCAGAATTGCAGCAAGTAAAGTTGGATTGTATAATATTATGTACAAGTATCATGCAGACTATGATTATTTTTATAGGTTAATTGTTCAATGTAAATTAAAAGGTATTGCGACTAAAAAAAAAGAAATAGTAGGTATTTTTAGAAGAGGCGGTTTTTCTAGCACCATTAGTTTTAGAAGATTATTTAAAGAAGAAATGCTAATTAGATGGAATCATAAACAAAATGTATTTTTATTATTTGTTATTTTTATTCATAAATTTTTAAAACATTTTAACAAAATAATTAAGTCATGAATATACTGATCACAGGAGCTGCAGGATTTATAGGGTCTAAACTGTGCAGCGAGTTATTAAAAAATAATAAAAATAAAGTTTATGCAGTAGATAATTTAAATCCCTATTATTCTATAAAATTGAAAAAATTAAGGATTAAGGAATTAAATAAAAACAAAAACTTTAAATTTTTAAAAATAGATCTTAAAAATAATTCAGAATTCAAAAAAATAAACCAAATAGATAAAATAGATATTGTGTATCACTTTGCTGCACAAGCAGGCGTTAGATACACACTTAGTGATCCAAAAAAATATTTTGATGACAATATTAAAGTTTTTTTTAATTTGTTAAATTTTATTAAAAATAAAAAAATAAAAAAATTATTCTTTGCTTCTTCAAGCTCAGTGTATGGAGATCAAAAAAGCTATCCAATTAATGAAAAAGCTAATTTATATGAAAAAAATTTTTATGGATTTTCAAAAAAAATTAACGAATATACTGCTAAAGTTTTTAGTAAAATTTATGGTGTCCAAATTATTGGTCTGAGATTTTTTACTGTATTTGGTGAATGGGGTAGACCAGACATGCTGATATTTAAATATTTAAAAGCAAATTTCACCAATAAAAAATTTTTCTTAAATGAAAATGGCAGACACTTAAGGGATTTTACTTACATAGAAGATGTAATAAAAATACTCATAAAAATAAAAAATACTAAATTTACTGATAAATTTTTAGTTTTAAATATTTGCTCAAATAAACCAATTAAAATAATTTCTGTAATAAATAGAATGAATAAGATTGATAAAAAATTTAAATATATTGCACAATCATCAAAAGAATTAAAAAAAATTGAAGTTAATATTACACACGGTGATAATACAAAAATAAAAAAAATATTGAAAAGTTTCAAATTTACTAAATTCGAAGTAGCACTATCAAAAACAATTAATTGGTATGTGAAAAATAAAATTTATAAAATAACCTAAAATAAAAATTTCCATCATTTTATGAAAAAAAAAATCTTTTATTGGTCTCCTTGTTTAAATCCAGTGGGAACTGTAAAATCTACATTAAACTCTGCCTTGTCTTTAGCCCAATATGGAAAAAATAATTTTGATGTTACTATAATTAATGCATTTGGTGAGTGGGACCAATATTTAGAATTGTTTGAAAAAAATAATATAAAGATCGTAAATTTTAAAAAAAAATTTTATAAATTTCTACCAAAAGTAGGCTATATTCAAAGTAGAGTTTCATATTTAATTATATATATCTTTTGTTTTCTACCATTATTAAGATTAATTAAAACCGCCAAACCAGACTATCTTATTGCTCACTTAATTACCTCTCTACCATTAACAATAATGAGTTTATTCAGTTCAAGCACTAAATATATTTTGAGGATTTCTGGAATGCCAAAATTAAACTTTATAAGAAAAAATTTTTGGAAATTAATATCAAAAAATATTTTTTTAGTTACCTGTCCTACGTTGGGATTAAAATCAAAACTTATAAAAATTAATTTATTTAATAAAGAAAAAATAAAATTTTTACCTGATGCAATATTAGATATAAAAAATAATAAAAAGCAGTCTCTTGCAGTGATAGATGACTTCAAAAAATTTGAAAATAAAAAATTAATTATTGCTGCAGGAAGACTAACAAAACAAAAAAATTTTTCATATTTATTAGATGAATTTTGTTCTTTTTCAAAAGAAAATGATCAATTTATTTTATTAATCTTAGGCGAAGGTGAGGAAAGAAAACACCTAGAGCAAAAAATCCTAGAAAAGGGAATAAAAAACAAAGCATTTTTAGTAGGAAATGTTGATAATGTTAGTAGTTATTTTAGAAAAAGTGAAATTTTTGTTTTATCTTCTTTGTGGGAAGATCCAGGATTTGTAATGATGGAAGCGGCAATTAATAACTTATATGTAATTGCTAGTGACTGTCCCAATGGTCCAATTGAGTTTTTAAACAACGGAAAAAATGGGATTTTATTTTCAAGCAATATTAAAGACAAACTATATAATAGTTTAATAGAATATAATAAATTAACCGAAAGAAAAAAATTCATTGACAAATGTGAATTAAAAAAAAATTCAAAAAAATATACAAAATTTAGACATTTTATAGAACTTAATAAGATTTTAATGCCTAATATTTGTGTAAAGTAAAATGAGTTAAATTTGAATATAAAAAAAATGGATCTTATTAGTATAATTCTACCATATCATAAAAAAAAAAAATTTATAAGTACCACTATCAAATCTATATTGGTTCAATCATATCAAAAATTTGAATTAATAATAATTTATGATGACCATGATAAAAAAGACCTAATTTATTTAAAAAGATTAATAAAAAATAATTCAAGAATAAAATTAATAATAAATAAAAAAAATATAGGAGCTGCAAAATCTAGAAATAAAGGAATATCAAAATCTCGAGGAAAATATATTTGTTTTATAGATGCTGATGATACGTGGAAATTTAATAAATTAAAAATACAATTAGAATTTATGAAAAAAAATGAATGTTATTTATCTCATTCAAATTATTGGATTATAAATAATAGTGGTGAGTCAATAGGATTGATGAAAGTTAAAAAACTACTAGAATATAAAGATCTTATTTATTCATGTGATATAGGACTTTCAACAGTAATGATTGATGCAAAATTAAAATCTAAAATTGTGTTTCCTAATATAAAAACAAAAGAAGACTTTATACTTTGGCTTAAACTTTCAAAAAAACATAATTTTTTTGGATTACAACAAGACCTAGTTAGTTGGCGGAAAAGCAAAGCATCCTCATCGTATATATATCAAAAAATCAAGGATGCTTTTACTCTTTATTCAAAATATGAAAAATTCAATCTAATTAAATCTTATTTATTTGTATTGATGCTCTCACTCAATTTCATTAAGAAAAGCTTTTTACAAAAGCTTTATAGATGATTAAATTTTTACTTTATTTTTCATTTCATTATTTTATAAATATAATTTTTATAAAATATAATTTTTTAATAGATAAATTAAGTATATCGGATCATAAAAAAAAAATATCTTCAAATTTAGTAACTCCTTTATCTGGTGGGGTTATTTTCATTTTAATTTTCCCATTTATTGATGAAAATCAAAACTATCTTTTACTCTTTTCAATAATTAGCTTTTATATATTAGGGATAATGTCCGATATTAATTTCATATCATCCCCAAAAGTTAGAATAATTCTTCAAACAGTAAGTATTTTATTTTTTTTAATATTTGATGATCTTTCAATAAGATCATTATCAATTGAAATATTAGATAAATTATTAGATTTTAAAGTAATCAATATTTTTTTTCTATTAATTTGTTTGCTTGTTTTAGTGAATGGATTTAATTTTTTAGATGGAGTGAACACATTAGTTATTGGAAATTTTATAATATGCCTACTTTCTATTCTATATCTCTCAGAAAAAAATGGACTAATTTTAGATATTACAATTATTGAAAACTTATTAATAATATTTTCTGTAATATATCTATTTAATTTTTTTGGAAAATCTTTTTTAGGTGACTCTGGCACCTATGCCATAAGTTTTTTATTGGGTATATTGTTTATAAATTTTGCTTACGAAAATTATTTATCAGTTTCACCTTACTTCGTTGGAAGTATTTTATGGTATCCAGCAATAGAAAATTTATTTTCTATTTTAAGGAGGCTATCCTCAAATGATAAAATTTCAAATGCTGACAATAGTCACTTGCACCATCTTTTACATGAATACGTAAAAAAAAAATTTTTATCTAAAAACAGTTTATTTATTAATACATTTACTGGTGTCATAATTAATATTTACTTAATTATTTCTGCATTCATCTCAACCTTATATTTTAATCAAACCAAAATATTATTATTTTTATTATTAATAAATTTTATTATTTACCTAATTATATATTTTTTGTTATTTAAAAAAAAATATGAAACAAAAAGATTTTTTAGGAATTAATAAAATTTATTTTTAGGAGTATAATATTTTATTTAGATTTTAAAAAAAATAATTTAACCATATGTATAAATATTAATAGCCCATCTTTAAAAGCATTAACTTTTTTTAGTCCTGCTATCCTTTTTCGCTCATATGAGCTGATTGATGATATTTGCATATTAGATTTCTTTGCTTTTATTGGTAACTCAACACAAAAAGTAAAGTTTTTTTGTGATAAGTTTAACTTTCTAGCTTTATCAGCTCTACCCATCGTAAAAGTGTACAAAATATCTGTAATCTCAAGTCTGAAAAATATATTGCCAATCAATGTAAATATAAAATTACCAATTTTAGTTACGATTGTATCGTCGTCACTACCAGAGTTTATTTGATACCTAGAAGCAAATAAAAAGTCTAAGTTTTTATTACGTATTGTGTCATGCATTTTTTTTAATTCTGAAGGGTCAAAAGAACCATCGGCGTTAAAGATGCAGAAATACTCAGTATTGCACCTGTTGATACCCTCAATCAAAGCATCTCCATAACCTAAATTCTTTTGGTAAATCATCTTAACATCATAATTTTTTATGGATTGAATTGTTTCAATATCAGATTCATGTAAAATAATATTAATTTTATAATTATATTTTTTCAACTCTTCCAATACATTGGGCAAACTTTCTGCCTCATTTTTAGCAGGAATTATTAAGGTTAAATCGTTCATTTTATATAATTTTAAAGTTAAAAAGTGTTATTTTTAAGTGATAAATGTTGAAACATTTATTTTCTAATCAATAACACTAAACAAAATATAAATATATTTTAATATATAAAATGCAATATAAATATTTGTGATGCATAATTTATCAATACTTTTTTCTTATTACTTACTAATTATTATTTCAATATTGGGGTATGGTTTATTTTTTTTAAAAATTTTTGATCAAAAACTAGATAACAATAATTTTGGATACGTAGGTTTATTTGGACTATATGTACTTTTAATTTATTCATATTTAAGTAATTTTATTATTGCCCACTCTGAAGCACATAATTTTTTAATTATAGTTATCGGACTCCTTCTATTTATTTTAAAAATGTTAAAAGATTACTCAAAATTTAAAAAAGAAATATTTTTTACTATTGTAGTTTTTCTTCTGTTATCAAGTTCATTAATTTTATATAAAAACCATGATGATTTTCCATATTATCATTTTCCTTACACATATTATTTAACGCAACAAAGTTTTTATTTTGGTATTGGCCAATTTAATCATGGTTTTAGAACGCCATCATCAATATTTTACTTGAATTCATTATTTTATTTACCATCTGCAAAATACTTTTTGTTTAATTTTACCTCTGTGTACATCTTAGGTTTTGCAAATATTATTTTATTAAAGAGAATCCACAGTTTTTTTAATTATTTTAAGATTGAGAAACAAGATATTAATTTAACAAATTATTTGAGTTTATTTTCACTAATTTTTATAAATATATTTTTTTATAGGATTGCAGAACATGGTACAGACCGTTCTGCACAAATATTGATATTTTTATTAGTAATAGAGTTGTTGGCTTTAGTGAACTTAAAAAAGATAAAAAGTTTGGATCTATTTAATATTTATTTATTAGGTGCTTTTATAATTTCTTTAAAAGCATTTTATATTTTATATGTGATCTTAATTATACCTTTAATTTTATTAATAAAATCGACAAAAATAAATTACTTAAAAGTAATTAATTTTTTATTTTTTAATAAGTTTTTTGTTTTATTTTTATTATTATTATTTTTTGTTCTATTTTCTTATTTTGTTAATACTGGATGCATAATATATCCATTAAGTATTACATGTTTTGATAATTTGAATTGGGGCATACCTTTAGAGCAAGTTCAAACAATGAATAATTGGTATGAGCTATGGTCAAAAGGAGGCGCCGCTCCTAACTTTAGAGTTTCAAACCCCGATCACTATATATTAGGATTTAATTGGGTCAATAATTGGATTGATATCTATTTTTTTAATAAAGTCTCCGATTTTATACTTGGATTGTTATTATTAATTATAATTGTTGTTATTTTCTTTAGAAGAGAATTTTTTAAAAAAAAATCTAATAAAGTGAATAACCACATATATATAACTTATTTTACAATATTAATTTTAGGTTTCGAGTGGTTCTATAATCATCCATCATTGAGGTATGGTGGGTATTGTATTGTTGCATTATTATTTTTTATACCAGTGTGTCTTAAACTTAACACTAAAAATGTAGATTTTAAAAAATACACTAAGTCTATTTTTGTTTTAATTTTTATTGCAATGTTAGTATTTAATGTACGAAATATAATGAGAATAGGTAAGGAAATAGACTTTTACGGCTACAAACCAGCTGAAAATGTCTTTTATTTTACTAGTGATGAACATTTTCGTATTCAAAAAAAGATGGAAAATTTTATAGTTCAGTACAATGAATGCATTAATTTAAAAAAAACCTGTGATCTTAAAAAACAAAAAATATATAAAAATTACGGTAAAATGATATTTAAAAAAAATGACTAAAAAAATAATTTTATTCGTAATTGGAATCTTCGACTATTTTCATCAAAGAAGAATTATTGCCTCAATTAAAAAAAGAGGTTTTGAAAAAATTACCACTTTTTTAGATGTAGGAGCACATAAAGGAGAGTCGATAAATTTTTTTTTGAAGAATATGAAAGTAAAAAAAATTATATCATTTGAAGCAAGTCCATTAAATTTTAAAATTTTGAAAAAGATGAAGGATAAATTCTCAAAAAAATTTCCTGATGTGGAAATAATAATTGAAAATATTGCGTTAGGATTTGAAAACAAAGAGGTATCATTTAAACAATTTAACGAGAGTTCCTCTTCAACATTGAGCGATATAAACGAAGAATCAAAATATTTCAAAAGAAAATTTAAAGTTCTAAATTTTTTTAGTAATAAAAAAGTTTATGAAACCTTCAAAATAAAAGTTGAAACATTAAGCAATTACTTAGAAAAAAATAATATTAATAGAGTTGGCTTTTTAAAAATTGATACAGAAGGATATGAATATGAAATTTTAAAAGGAATGAAAGATAAAATTAAATTTGTAGATATTATAATGTTTGAACATCATTACGATAACATGATAAAAAAAAATTATACATTTACCGACATTAATGAGCTCTTAAAGCAAAATAATTTTAAACAAATATATAAATCTAAAATGCCATTTAGAAAAACATTTGAATATATTTATTGCAAAAGTGAGTTGTTACGTTGAAAAATTTAAAAGTATCAGTTTTAATAGCAAACTATAATAATCAAAAATATATTAATGAATGTATACGTTCATTACAAAACCAAACTTATAAAAATATAGAAATAATATTTCATGATGATTTTTCATCTGATAATTCCCTGAATGAAATAAATAAATTTAAAAATATTAAGATTATTAAAAATAAAAAAAGAAATAGAGTAGGATCATTTAATCAAATAGAGGCATATAAAAGAGCATTTAAAAAAAGCAAAGGTGATATAATTTTCTTATTAGATAGTGATGATTTTTTTGCAAAAAATAAAATTGAGAAGATAGTAAATTTTTTTTCAAATAATAAAAAACTAATATCAATATTTGATCTACCAATTTTAAAATTTGAAAAAGATTTAATATTAGAAAATAATAAAACAAAATTAATAAAAAATTTTTGGCCATATATACCACCTCAAAGCTGTATCTCAATTAGAAGAAAAAATTTTATAAAGATTATTAATAATATTAATTATAAATTATTTCCAGATATATGGATGGATTTTAGAATAGCATTGTATTTAATTCACGTTAGTAAAAATTTTTTTATCTTAGAACAAAATTTAACTTATTATAGGAAATCAGCAAACACGATTTCTTCTGAATTTAGTTTTTTGTCAATTCCATGGTTCAAAAGAAGGATGCAGGCACATAACTATGTAAAATATTTTTTTACAAAACAAAAAATAATATATCAAAAAAATTTAGATTATTTTTTAACATCGATTATGAATATTTTTATTTAATGAAAAAAAAATTATTGATTATAGGAAAAAAAGGTTTCGTCGGTAGCAATCTTATAAAATTTCTAAAAAAATATATGAATTTAAAAACAAGTAATTTTGAGAAATTTATTTCTGATAATCAGATTTATGATAAAAAATATGATTATATTATTAATTGTTCATCCAATAAAAATTTTGTTAACAGAAAATATTCCTTAAAGAATGATAATGATTTTATAATAGCCAATAAAATTGCACATTCTAAAACTAAACTAATAATGTTTAGTACCAGAAAAATATATAAACCTAAATTTAATATTAAAGAAAATGATTTCAAAAAGCCAAAGTGTAATTATTCAAAAAACAAACTAATATCTGAAAATCTTGTTAAAAAAACTCTAAAGAATCAATCTCTAATTTTGCGTGTTGGAAACGTAATTGGATTGCCAGTTATGAATAAGCGCAAGATTCATCAAACTTTTGTTGATATATTTTTTGATAAGGTTAAATCAGGAATCATCTATAAAAATCCACACATATATAAAGACTTTTTACCTATTAGTACGTTTAATAGAATAGTTTTTGAGTTAATAAGTAAGAATGCATTTGGAACTTATAATGTATCATCAGGAAAAAAAATTTATATAAATGAAATAGTAGATTGGCTTAATTTTCATAACGAAAAAAAAATTACTAAAATTTCTCCAAAAAAAAGCTTTAATAATGATAATTTCACATTAAATAATACAAAACTAATGAATAAAATTAAAATTAAAAATAGTTCTAATGATCTCAAAAATGAATGTATAAAGATAAGTAAAAGTTTTTTTAACAAAAAATGAAAAAAAAAATTGCTCTAATATTTGGAATAACTGGTCAAGATGGTTCATATCTTGCTGATTTTCTATTAAAAAAAAATTATGTAGTACATGGAGTGAAAAGAAGATCTTCATCCTTTAATACTGGAAGAATTGATCACCTTTATCAGGATCCACACGAAAGTAAGAGAAAATTTATTCTTCACTACGGTGACGTGACTGATGCAATTTCTGTTTCTTCATTAATCAAAAGTATCAAACCTGATGAAGTCTACAATCTTGCTGCTCAGTCTCACGTGGCTGTATCTTTTGAAGTACCCGAATATACAGCAAATGCTGACGGTATTGGAGCTTTAAGAATCCTAGAAGCAATAAAATTTCATCGTTTAGAACGAAAAACTAAGTTTTATCAAGCGGGTACTTCGGAGATGTTTGGTAAAGTTGCAGAAACCCCCCAAACAGAAAAAACACCATTTTATCCAAGGAGTCCTTATGGCGTAGCAAAAGTTTATGCTCACTGGATAACTGTTAATTATAGAGAATCTTACAATATGTTTGCTTGTAATGGTATTTTGTTTAACCATGAAAGTCCTGTAAGAGGAGAAACTTTCGTTACAAAAAAAATAGTCAGCGGATTGTGTAAAATTAAATTAGGAAAACAAAAAAAATTATTTCTAGGCAATCTAAATGCAAAAAGAGACTGGGGACACGCAAAAGATTATGTTGAAGCAATGTGGAAAATGCTACAAAAGAAAGTTCCCACTGATTATGTAATCTCAACTGGTAAACAGTTTTCAGTTAAAGATTTTGTTAATTTGGTGTTAAAGGAGTTAAATTTAAAATATTATTGGAAAGGCAATGGTATTAAGACGAAGTGTTTTGATGAAAAGGGAAATGCTATTGTGGAGTGTGATAAAGCCTATTATAGACCTTTAGAAGTGGATACTTTGCTAGGCAACTCAAGTAAAGCAAGAAGAGAATTAAACTGGAAACCTAAATATAACATAAATGATTTAGTGAAAGAAATGGTTTACTCAGAGTTGAATAGCTAGTTTAATATGATTAAATTGAGTTCCAAAATTTATGTAGCAGGACATAATGGGTTAGTTGGAAGTGCAATTGTAAGAAAATTAAAGCAAAAGGGCTATAAGAACATAATTGTTCCTAATAGAAAGAAACTAGATCTTTTAAGTCAATTAGATGTATTAAAATTTTTAAAAAAAAAGAAGCCTGAATTTATTTTTATAGCTGCAGCAAAAGTAGGGGGAATATATTCAAATAATAGATATAAAGCTGATTTTATTTATGAAAATTTATCAATACAGACCAACATTATAAATGGCGCATATAAAGCTGGTATCAATAATTTATTGTTCTTGGGATCTAGCTGTGTTTACCCAAAAAAATGTAAACAACCAATAAAAGAGAATTATTTATTAACAGGTGAACTAGAATCAACAAATGATGCTTATGCTATAGCCAAAATAGCAGGCATTAAAATGTGCCAGAGCTATAATGAACAGTACAAAACTAATTATAAATGCTTAATGCCAACAAATACATTTGGACCCAATGATAAATATGATGAATTAAATTCTCATTTTTTCCCTGCACTCATTAAAAAAATAGATAGATTAAAAAATAATGAAAAAAATATACTTCTCTTATGGGGAAACGGAAAAGCAAAAAGAGAAGTTATACATGTTGATGATATAGCAGATGCTTGTGTTTATTTTATGAATAAAAAAGAAATGCCCTTACTGGTAAATATTGGAACAGGAAAAGATTATACAATTGAATATTATGCAAAACTTATCGCAAAAACGATTTTACCAAAAAAAAAAATTATAATTAAGTATGATAGAACTAAACCAAATGGAACACAAAGAAAGGTTATGGATGTATCTTTAGCAAAAAAATTTGGCTGGTCGTACAATACTAAACTTAAAAAAGCTATATTAAGTACTTATCAGTCATATTTAAAAGAAGCTAATTAAACTTATGAAAAATATTATTGTTGTAACTGGTGGTGCGGGGTTTGTTGGCTCTAACCTTATTTTATGTTTGTTAAAAAAAACACAATACAAAATTATTAGTATAGATAATTATTCAACTGGAAAAAAAAAAAATCATAAATCTGATAAAAGAGTTTTGTACATAAATGATAATATAAAAAATATTGCTTCAATTTTAAAAAAAAAAAAAAACAAGATAAAAACAATTTTTCATTTTGGTGAATTTTCCAGAATATACCAAAGCTTTCTGAAGATGAATGAATGTATAAACTCAAATACAATTGGTTCGCATGAAGTGTTTAACTTTTGCCTCTCAAATAAGATAAAACTTATATATTCAGCAACATCTGCAAGTATTGGAAATAAGGGTAATGATAAAAATCTATCACCTTATGCTTTTACTAAAGCTAAGAATCTTGAAATGTTAGACAATTTAAAAAAATGGTATAAATTTAAATTTGAAATAATTTACTTCTATAACGTTTATGGACCAAAGCAAATAGAGTCTGGGTCTATGGCTACTGTAATTGGAATTTTTGAAGATCAGTTTAAAAAAAAAATACCCTTAACCGTTGTTAGACCTGGAACTCAATCAAGAAGATTTACACACATTTTTGATACTATTGAAGCCTGTTATTTTGCATGGAAAAAAAATAAATGTAGGCATTACAGCATATCTAATAAAAAAAGTTATACTATTCTTGAAGTTGCAAAGATGTTTGATACTAAAATTAAGCTGCTACCATCAAGAAAAGGAGAAAGATACGCCTCAGCTTTATCAAGCATGAATTTGTCAAATAAAGTCTACAAAATCTTTGGTAAAATAGAACTTAAAGAATATCTAGAAAATTTCAAAAAAAACATAAAGAAATAGCTTATTTCATTGTTTACAATGCCCTTAAATTAGATATAACACTGTCGCCGGTGATTATTGCGAAGGGGTTATACCCGATCCCATTCCGAACTCGGAAGTCAAGCCCTTCAGCGCCAATGGTACTTTGTCTTAAGACACGGA
>MDTF01009167.1_pt1 | contig 14801 bp, 11 predicted proteins | sample 811191 | NCBI WGS metagenome assembly MDTF01 (sample SAMN05326649, study PRJNA326480) | marine metagenome | isolation source: seawater | place: Southern Ocean | collected 2011
AAATCAAACTGCTTCAAAAATACACTCCAAACGATTTATTACAGGCATTGATTCCACACGTACAAATCTTTGGATTACAAGAAATACTACCAAGTATGAATGAAATCTTTATTCGAAAAGTAACCGAGATTAAAGAAGAGGAGGTTCAGTCATGAATAAAATTGGATTAATCGTAGCTCGTGAGTACGTTACTCGAGTAAAGAAAAAATCATTCATTTTAATGACCTTACTCGGTCCGCTTTTATTAGCTGGCGTAATGGCTTTGGTTATTTGGATTGGATTATCTGAAAACAACGACCAACGCATTTTGGTTATTGATGATACTCACGGTGCTTTTAGAGGACTAGAAAACGGAGATAATTACACGTTTTTCTATATGGATGAGCTTCCTATTGATGAAGCCAAAAATGCATTCAAAGATTCTGATTACACATCCATCTTACACATCCCTGAAAGTATTTTAACCAACAACAGACCACTACTCTACTTCAAAGATCAACCGAGTAGTATTGTTCAAAAACGCATTGAAAAGGAAGTTGAACGCATTGTTGAAGACGAAAAACTCAAGCTTTACAACATTGATAAAAACGATTACAAACGGGTAAAAACAACCTTTAACCTTGCCATGATTAAGTTTTCAGAAGACGGTGGCGAAGAGGAAGTTTCAGGTGAAAAAGCCGTTGTAGGTTTTATGTTTGGTATTGCCATTTACATGTTCATCTTTTTATATGGTGTGCAAGTAATGCGCGGAGTTATTGAGGAAAAGAACAACCGTATTGTTGAAGTCATCATCAGTTCTGTGAAGCCTTTCCAACTCATGATGGGAAAAATCATTGGAATTGCATTGGTAAGTTTAACACAGTTTGTTCTTTGGATTGTCTTGTCGTTCACATTCATTACCGCTAGTCAGCAGATTCTTTTTCAAGATAAATTAGAGCAAGCTGGAGCTATGCAAATGCAAAAGTCTACTGAGATGATCGATCAAGGTGGATTCAACAAGCAGGATATTTCACCATTAGATTTAACCAATCCAAACCATATTGTAAATCGTATCAATTGGCCATTAATGCTCGGGTTGTTTATCTTCTATTTCTTAGGTGGATACTTGTTATACAGCTCACTTTTTGCAGCAATTGGTGCCGCAGTTGATAATGAAACAGACACCCAGCAGTTCATGTTGCCCGTCACCATTCCGCTCGTGTTTGCCTATTTCTTATCCATCACGATAGTAGAAAACCCAGAAAGTCCAGCAGCATTTTGGGGCTCGATAATTCCTTTCACGAGTCCGATTATTATGATGATTCGAGTTGCAATGGGACTTGACCCAGGTGAATATTGGCAATTAGGATTATCTATGATTCTACTGATTGGCGGATTTATATTCACTACTTGGTTAGCAGGAAAAATATACCGAACTGGTATTTTGATGTACGGTAAAAAAGTGAATTACAAAGAAATTTGGAAATGGATTCGCTACCATGACTAATCAAGCAGCTATTATAGATCTGGGAACGAACACCTGGAATTTACTGATTGCAGAATCGACTGATAACGGCTTTAAAACCATTCACAGTAGTAAGGTTGCTGTTAAGTTGGCCAAAGGTGGAATCTCTGAAGGTAGAATTAACGCTGAAGCTTGGCAGCGAGCTGAAGATGCAATAATTACTCATCTAAAAACATTGGAAGAGTTCAACATTCCTGTTTCAAGAGTAAAAGCCTTTGGAACTTCGGCAATGCGCTCATTATCTAATGGCAGAGAGTTAGCTGAAGTCATCACAAATAAATATGGTATTCAGGTTAATATTGTAGACGGTGATGAAGAGGCCGCATTGATTATGAAGGGAGTTAAAAAAGCCGTTCATATTTCTGAAAAGCCCTATTTGGTAATGGATATTGGAGGTGGAAGCACTGAGTTCATTATTGGAATTGGAAGTAAAACACTTTGGCAAAAAAGCACTGATTTAGGTGTTTCGAGACTGTTCGAGCGCTTTCAACCAGATGATCCCATCAATGAGATGGATATCAAAATGCTGCTCTATCATTTTCAGTCCAATCTTTATGATTTGATTGATCAATTGGCGCTGTATCCAATCTCCCATTTAATTGGTTCCTCAGGTTCATTTGAGTCATTCGCATCAATGATTTTAGCAGGAAATGACCAAACATTTGATTCTACAATCCGCTCTATGAATATAGAGATGGATGAACTCAATCATCTTATTGATAAGCTCATCCAATCAACAGAAGAACAACGATTAGAATGGCCAGGCTTAGTTGAAATGCGCGTTGAAACAATTCATATCGCTGCATTACTAGTGAAATACATTTTGAGAATCAGTAATCCTGATGTTGTATCTCTGTCTCAATACGCACTTAAAGAAGGTGCAATCTTATCTTGGTTAAACGAATTAAAGTAAACGCATGGCAACCACAATCTTGGTAATTGATGATGAAAGAAGTATCAGAGGATCAATCAAAGAGATTCTTGAGTATGAAAAATATAAAGTATTAGAGGCTGAAGATGGTGCTGCTGGTTTACGTTTAGCCAAAGATGAAAACATCGATTTGGTTTTTTGCGATATCAAAATGCCACGCATGGATGGCATGGAGGTTTTGGAAGGCATCAAAATGCTAAAGCCCGAACTTCCTGTTATCATGATAAGTGGCCATGGAAATATAGAAACAGCGGTTGAAGCACTTAAAAAAGGTGCTTACGATTTTATTGAAAAACCGGTTGATCTGAATAGGCTTTTGATTACTGTACGAAATGCGCTAGATAAGAGTAATCTAGAAGCTGAAAACAAAACATTAATAAAGACAATCAAAGCATCTAAAAACTCATCCATTATTGGTGAATCAAAGCCCATAAAAGAGGTTTTAGATATGATTGATAAAGTAGCCGATACAGAGGCTCGTGTTTTAATCACTGGTCCAAACGGAACAGGGAAAGAGTTAGTTGCTAAGCAAATTCATGAAAAAAGTAGTAGAAATAAATCTCCATTCATTGAGGTGAACTGTGCAGCTATTCCTTCTGAATTAATTGAAAGTGAATTATTCGGACACGAGAAAGGCGCTTTTACATCAGCTATTAAACAACGTAAAGGTAAGTTTGAGCAAGCTGAAGGCGGTACGCTTTTCTTAGATGAAATTGGAGACATGAGTCTACAAGCTCAAGCCAAAGTATTGAGAGCTCTTCAGGAAAATAAAATATCAAGAGTTGGTGGTGATAAAGAAATCTCCGTGAATGTTCGAGTTTTAGCTGCTACTAATAAAAACCTTCAACAAGAAATTGCTGATGGTAATTTCAGAGAAGATTTATATCACAGATTAGGAGTAATCTTAATTCAGGTCCCAGCCTTAAATGATAGAAAAGAAGACATCCCTCTCCTAGTAGATTTCTTCCTAGATAAAATTTGTGCTGAGCAAGGGATAACCAAGAAAAAGATTGAAGATAAGGCACTTAAAAAACTTGCTGAATATGACTGGTCTGGAAATATTCGTGAACTTAGAAACGTGGTTGAACGTCTTGTAATTTTATCAAGTCAATCAATTGTTTTGGATGACATCAAAAAATACGTATATTTTAATTAGTTAAATATCTAATTAAGAGTATACTTTTGTTGGATTTCTATCCCCTAGCCTTAATTCATTTATGCTAAATGCAATATAGATATACGGCTTTATTCGCGTTTTTATTTTTTACAATGAGTGTCTCAGCATCAACGCTAGATTCTCTTAAGAACGCATTGAATGAAGTTACAGACGATAGTACGAAGTCTTTTATTTCTAGAAAAATCTGCAGAGCATATGCTGACATTCGAGAAGACTCAATTGCCGAGCAATATGGATTAAAATCTTTAGAATACGCTCAGAACATAAATGATACTTTTCTGATGGGCATTGCCTATCAAAACCTTTTTATAGCTAAAGAAATAGCTATGAAACACGATGAAAGTACACCTTACGGTGAAAAAGCGTTAGAGCTCTTCACCGCCATCAACGATACTTTCGAAATTGGATATTCCAATAGGAATTTAGGTACTATGTATTTTAATGAAAAGAAATACGTTGAAGCAGTACCCTACTTTTACAAAGCGCTCAATAATTTTAAATCTGTTAATCGGGTAGACTTCCAAGCTCTAGTGTATATTGATCTTGGAATGATCTTTTATGAATTAAGAGGGTTAGAAAAATCATTGGAGTATTACCAAAATGCCTATGACATTTTAGACACGTGTGATTGCTTACCTTACTTAAAGTCTTGGGTATACAACGGACTTGGAAACTGCAAAACAGACTTAGGAATTGGAGGTCTAGAGGAATTTAGCAAAGCTTTTGAGATAGCAAAAAGAAACAATGATAGTACTGATATAGCAGTCTATTACAACAACATTGCTAATTACTACTCAAAACACTATTCAGATAGTTTGCCTGCGCTTGAAAAAGCATACGACTACTATTATAAAGCATTACATATTTTCGAAAGAAGACCAAGTCAACATCAAATAACTGGTGTTTTAATTAATATAGGCTGCATTGAACACGAATTTGGTAATATAGCTAAAGCAAAAGAGTTTTTACATGATGGCATAGAAAGAGCTAGTGCTGTTGGTCAAGACTTTTTTCTAAGAAATGCTTATGATGAACTTGCCAAAATAGCAGAAGAAAATGGTGACTTTGAAAAAGTATTGGAATATACCAAAGAGGTTCACAAATATGAAATAGGTCTTCTAGGCGAGGACAAATTAAGGGCTGCAGAACTTCAGAAAATTCAATTTGATAATTACACCGTTGAGAAAGAAAATGAATTTCTAAAGCGTGAAAATGAATTAAGTTCTAAAGAAATGGAGACTTTAAATAGTCGCAATAGAGCTTTTGCTGTCATTATTATTATAGCCGGAATCTTCATTATCTTCATGTTTTTCATTTCTGGCAGGCTTCGATCAACGAATAAAAAACTTGAAGAAAACAGGTCTGAATTACTCAAGCAACAATCATTGATTTCTGATATGAGCTTGTTTAAATCTAAAATCATATCTGTGATTGGGCATGATTTAAGAGGTTATCTAGCCAATGTATCAAGCTTAGGTTTGTTACTAAAAGAGAATCCTAGCGATAAAGAGCTTTTAAATATGCTTAATGCTAGTAACGCACAGGCATTAGGTATCTTAAACAATGTTGTAAGTTGGGTTAAATCTCAAGATGACACAGAGGGAATAAAAGTATCTCCAATGAACTTTTATGATGTTCGTGATGCGGTTTTATCTCAAGTGCAAGTAATATTCAACGAGAAAGGTCAAGTACTAGAAGAGGTTTGTGATTGTGATCAGAAGATAATGGCTAATCCCAATGCCATGGAGATTATAATTAGAAATCTATTTACCAATGCTTCTAAGTTTTCGCCCGAAAACACGAAACTGTATATCTCATGTAAATCTCTAGAGAATAAAGCTCGTATTTCTATTACTGATAGTGGATCAGGTATTCAAGACAGCCTTAAGAATAGAATTTTGGGCAATCAAGAATATGCTAGTAGTCTAGGCACTAATAGAGAGAAAGGAACTGGCATCGGGCTACAGATTGTCATCTATTTACTAGAGCAAATGGGAAGTAAATTACAAATAACAAACACCCCAAATAAGGGTGCTTGTTTTTATTTTGACATTCCTCTTTACAAAGGAGAAGAGGCTAATTAAAGCCCCTCCACTATTTCTTTTACTTTATTAAATGCACCTGGTAATCCATTTGGATTTTTACCTCCTGCAGTAGCATAGAAAGGCTGTCCACCTCCACCACCTTGAATTTCTTTAGCAGCTTCGCGAATTGCATTTCCAGCATGGAATCCTTTATCATTGACAACATCATTACTTGCAGCAATAGAAAGAATGGCTTTTTCGCCCTTTATTCCAGTTACAACAACTAAGTTGGTCAAATCCCCTTTCAGTTGAAACAGTAAATCTTTCAAATCATTGTTGTCTAAATCAACTTCAAGAGCAATGAAATCAATTCCATTAACAACAGTTTTGTGCTGGAGTAATTTCTCTTTCCAATTGTTGATTTCATATTGCTTCAGTGACTTAACTCTACTTTGTAGTTGTTCATTTTCAGCAAGTAAATCCTCAATCGACTTTTGAATATTTTTTGTGTTCTTCAAAAGTGATTTCAATTCATTTAACTGATCTTCATACTGGATGTAGTCATTCAAAGCGGTTGAGGCCGTATGTGCTTCAATACGTCTAATACCTGCAGCAACAGATCCTTCAGAAACAATTTTGAACACACCAATATCACCTGTGCGTTTTACGTGAGTTCCTCCGCATAATTCAACGGAATCACCAAACTTGATTACACGAACAACGTCTCCATATTTCTCACCAAAAAGAGCCATTGCTCCCATTTCTTTGGCTTCATCCATTGGAACTGATCTGTTTTCTTCTAACGGATAATTAGATCGAATTCTATTGTTTACAATCGTTTCAATTTCTCGAATTTCTTCAGGAGTCACTTTTTGGAAATGACTAAAATCAAATCGTAAATGATTGGCATTAACCAAAGAACCTTTTTGCTCAACATGGGTTCCCAAAACTTCTCTTAGTGCTTGATGCAGCAAGTGAGTTGCAGAGTGGTTATTTGCAGTTGACTGTCTTTTATCTAAATCAACAACCGCTTTAAATTTTTCATGTGGAACTGATGCAATTTCAGTAGCAAAATGAAGTATTAAGTTATTCTCTTTTTTGGTATCGAAAATCTCAACTTTACCCGATTGGTCGCCTTCAATAAATCCGGTATCACCAACCTGACCACCGCCCTCTGCATAGAATGGCGTTACATTGAAAGCTAATTGATAAAACTCTTTCCCTTTTTGATTCACTTTTCTGTATCGGGTGATCATTACATCAGTTGATGTGTAATCGTAGCCGATAAATTCTTCTTGATCATCTTCGCGAAGAATTACCCAATCGTCTGTAGAAATGTTAGTTGCTTTACGAGATCTTTCTTTCTGCTCATTTAAAGCAGCTTCAAAACCTTTGATGTCAACCATCATATTATTTTCAGCCGCCATCAATTGAGTTAAATCAATGGGGAAACCGAATGTATCGTACAATTCAAAAGCAAAATCACCTTTAACTTGCTTGTGATGCTCTTTGTATTCATTGAATTTTTGAATCCCTCTTTCCAAAGTTCTCAAGAAGCTCTCTTCCTCTTCACGAATCACTTTTTGAATCAACTCAAATTGGCTATTCAACTCTGGGAAAGCATGCCCCATTTGATTTTTTAAAGTCTCAACTAACTCAAAAACAAAAGGCTCTTTAAAATCTAAGAAGCTATATCCATATCTAATGGCTCTTCTCAAGATTCTACGGATAACATAACCAGCTCCAGTATTCGATGGCAACTGACCATCGGCAATAGAAAATGAAATTGCCCTTACGTGATCTGAAATTACACGCATTGCAATGTCTTGTTTTGAGTCGGTACGAGTGTATTTCTTGTTACTCAATGATTCTACTTTCTGAATCAATGGGGTAAAAATATCTGTATCGTAGTTTGAGTTTTTACCTTGAAGTACAACTGCTAAACGCTCAAAACCCATTCCTGTATCAACATGTTGAGCAGGTAATTTAACCAATTGACCACTTGCCATTCGGTTAAATTCAATAAAAACAAGATTCCAGATTTCTATAACCTGCGGATGATCTTGATTTACTAAATCTTTACCAGGAGTTTTTTGTCGTTCTTCATCAGAACGAATATCAACATGAATTTCGGCACATGGACCACAAGGACCAGTGTCACCCATTTCCCAAAAATTATCTTTCTTATCAAAAGCTATAATTCGATTGGCATCAATGTGCCTCGCCCACAGTTGTTTAGCTTCTGCATCTTCTGGAAGGTTATCACCAGCATCTCCACCAAAATAAGTTACATACAAACGATCTTTGTCAATTCCATAAACCTCTGTAAGTAATTCCCATGACCAAGCAATAGCCTCTTCTTTAAAGTAATCTCCAAAAGACCAGTTACCCAACATTTCGAACATGGTATGGTGATAAGTATCCACACCAACTTCTTCCAAATCGTTGTGTTTACCAGATACACGCAAACACTTTTGAGTATCTGTAATACGTGGTGAAGACGGTTTTGAATTACCTAAAAAATAGTCTTTAAACTGATTCATACCCGCATTGATAAACATCAATGTTGGATCATCTTTCACTACCATTGGGGCAGATGGAACTATCTGGTGTTGTTTTTTCTCAAAAAAGTCTAAAAATGTTTTTCGTATTGTAACAGAATCCCAAGTCATACAACTGTATTTGTTAAAGGTTGTTAAGCCACTTCTGGCGGATTGCAAAAATAGTTTTTATACGTAACTTTGTGCGTCAAATCTGTTATCAGGTTTTAAGCACATGTCAAAAGCGAAATATAGGTATAACCCCAAGACCCTTTCATACGAAAAGGCAGAATTAGGTCTAAAAGATCGTTTGCTCAAATTCTTGAGCTTTATGGGAACTGGATTGGTTTTCGCGGTGGTTTTTATTGCCTTATTTTATGTGTTTTTCGACTCTCCTAAAGAAAAGCGCCTGAAGCGTGAAAACGCACAATTGGCTCTTCAATACGAAATTTTAAATGCTCGATTGGAAGAACAATCTGATGTTTTAGACAACCTTCAGGATCGAGACGATAATGTATACCGTGTAATTTTCGAAGCAGATCCTATTCCAGACAACATTCGTAAAGCCGGTTTTGGTGGATCTAACCGTTACGAAAATTTAGAAGGTTTTGACAACAGTGATATTGTTGTTAATACCACAAAACGCATGGATCAAATGGCTAAGCAGATGTATATTCAATCTAAATCTTTAGATGAAGTGTACAAAATGGCTCAACAGAAAGAAAAGATGTTGGCTTCTATTCCTGCAATTATGCCTGTTGCTAAAAAAGATTTATCTCGTGTTGCTTCTGGTTTTGGTATGCGCTTGCACCCTATTCTTAAAATTAGAAAGATGCATACGGGGATGGACTTTACAGCTCCAACAGGAACTCCAATTTACGCTACCGGTGATGGCGTGGTTGAAGATGCTGAAAGTACTCGCGGTGGATACGGGAAGCACGTTGTTGTAGACCATGGATACGGTTATCAAACTTTGTATGGCCACATGAGTAAAATTGATGTTCGAACAGGACAGAAAATTAAACGTGGTGATATTTTAGGATACGTTGGTAGCACTGGTAGATCTACTGCTCCACACTTACACTATGAGGTGATTAAAGATGGAAATAAAATCAATCCGATTAATTTCTATTCAAATGATCTATCACCTGAAGAATATGAATTAATGATTGAAGTTTCTTCTCAAACCAATCAATCATTCGACTAATGTCTTCAGAATTTAACTCAAGTAAGCTTTCAGGAAAACTATACTACAGCATTGGCGAAGTAGCCGACATGTTTGAAGTAAATGCTTCGTTGATTCGTTTTTGGGAAAAGGAATTTTCTATTATAAAACCCAAAAAGAACAATAAAGGGAATCGCCTATTTACAGTTAAAGACATTGAAAACCTTCAGTTGATATACCATCTGGTAAAAGAACGTGGATACACCTTAGAAGGAGCTAAAAAAAAGCTGCGTGAGAATAGAGATGAAACCATTCAACACGCAGCAATTGTATCTAAATTAAAAGACATCAAGTCTTTCTTAATAGAGCTCAACGAAGCTCTTTAGTAATAATCACCTGTTACTAAATAATTCTTCACGTAATCTTCAATACCTTCTTCAAGAGTATGTAATTTCTTGTCGTAGCCCTTATCAAAAGTCTTTTGCATTGGAGCTTCGGTGAAGTATTGGTATTTATCACGAATATCTTCTGGAGTTGGGATAAATGAAATATCTGGCTCTTTATCGATAGCTCTAAACGTGTTTTTAGCTAAATCTAAGAAGGTTCTAGCTTTACCTGAACCCAAGTTGTAGATTCCACTTAGCTTACGGTTAGTCATGTGATAGAAAAGCACTTCAACAACATCTTTCACATAAACAAAGTCGCGCATTTGCTCACCATCTTTATATTCAGGATTGTGAGATTGGAACAACTTCATGGCTCCTGTTTTTTGAATTTGGTTGTATGTATGCCAAATTACAGACGCCATTCTTCCCTTGTGATATTCGTTTGGCCCATATACATTGAAGAATTTAACCCCGATCCAATACATGGGTTTTTCTTCTTGTTGAAGCGCCCATTTATCGAAATCATTTTTAGAATCTCCGTAAGGATTTAATGGTTTTAGTTTAGGAATGATGTCATGTGAATCTTCATAACCATGCTCACCTAAACCATATGTAGCCGCACTTGACGCATAGATTAATGGAATACCGTATTCGATACATTTATTCCACACCATTTTGGTGTAATTTAAATTGAGGTGATCAAACACTTCAACATCAAATTCAGTTGTATCTGTACGAGCTCCAAGGTGAATAATGAACTCAACCATGCGTTGATTTTCATCTAACCATTTGCCAAATTCTTCTCTATCTACTTTAGCTGTAAGCTTCTTACCTTCGAGGTTTTTATTCTTGTCTTCTCTGCTAAAATCGTCAACAGCGACAACTTCATTGAATCCTTCACGATTCAATTTGCTAACCATACAACTGCCGATAAAACCAGCAGCACCTGTTACTACAATCATGGATTATTTGATTTGGAGCAAAGATAGCATTTGAGAATATGCGTCTCAAAAATCAATTCACTTACTTTTGGCTCGAATAAGTTAGAAAATTACGATATGAAAGCATATGTATTTCCTGGGCAAGGCGCTCAGTTTACCGGAATGGGTAAAGACATCTACGATTCAAATGCAGTAGCAAAATCATTGTTTGATCAAGCCAACGACATTTTGGGGTTTGATATAACAAAAGTGATGTTTGAAGGAACTGCCGATGAGTTGAAAGAAACAAAAGTTACTCAACCCGCTATTTTCTTGCATTCAGTTGCATTAGCTACAGCATTAGGTGATTCATTTAAACCAGATATGGTTGCTGGACACTCATTGGGAGAGTTTTCTGCCTTAGTTGCCAATAAAGCTATGTCTTTTGAAAACGGATTGAAATTGGTTTCGCAACGTGCTTTAGCCATGCAAAAAGCTTGTGAAGCTGAACCATCTACAATGGCTGCTATTTTAGGTTTAGATGACGAAGTTGTAGAAGAGGTTTGTGGTAAAATTGAAGGTGTTGTGGTTCCAGCAAACTACAATTGCCCTGGTCAACTGGTTATTTCTGGAAGCATACCAGCAGTAGAAAAAGCTTGTGAAGCATTGAAAGAAGCTGGCGCAAAAAGAGCTTTAGTATTACCAGTTGGAGGTGCTTTCCATTCACCATTAATGGAACCAGCTAGACAAGAATTGGAAGAAGCTATTAAAAATACAACGTTTAATAATCCTATTTGCCCAATCTACCAGAACGTAACGGCATCAGCTATTAGTGACCCTGTTGAAATTCAAAAGAACTTAGTGGCTCAGTTAACAGCTCCTGTTAAATGGACACAATCTGTAAAGCAAATGATTGCTGATGGAGCATCTTCTTTTGTAGAAGTTGGACCAGGCAAAGTACTACAAGGTTTGGTTAAGAAGGTAGACCGAGCTATGGAAGTTAGCAGTGCCGAAGTTTAAGCTTCAAAAACTTCTAATGATATAAAATGAAAATCCCCAGCTGAAAGGCCGGGGATTTTTATTTAATCATGTTTGTGATGCTTCCAGTTTTCAACTGCATTCGGATCATATTTCACAAAGAAGTTAATCCAAACGGCTCTGGCTAATCTAAAAATTGGCGGAGTTAAAACAATCAACCCTCCAATTCCTATTACCAAGTATTCTGTAACAGTAAAATCTGGGTACAATACCAGCATTGCTACAAATACAGAAACTAAAAAAGCTATACTTAGCGCGTAGCTTACATACATTGCTCCGTAGTAAAAACCTGGTTCCACTTCATATTTCTGACCGCACTTATCGCAACGTTCAGGCATATCGAAGATTTTACTGAAATTATAAGGATTGGGATCCTCAAATAATTTTGACTCCTGACATCTTGGACAAGTCATCCCAAATATACTTGCCAATTTTGTCCCTTTCCACTTCATCACATTTAATTTTCTACGCAGCTATAGTAGGTGATTATCTATTTATTTGGTTCTAACACGTTGACATCTGTCTGCGTTGTTATACTTCAAAATAGTATTTATTGCTGTTGTTGTGTTTCTTGCATTTCCAACTTTCTCAGAACCAAGAGTGATATCACCATTGCTCTTATTCCAGTCGTACATTTCGTCACCATTTCTTCTGATCGCTCTTCTTTGAGGAGACTCCAACAATTCAAATCTATCATTTACAGTAATATATTCGTCTCCATCAGGAACAGTTAAGAATGTTGCAAATTGATCACCCTGAGTAAATAACTCACAAAAACAGTTACCTTGATATACTTCAGACTGAACATAAACTCTATCCATATAAGTTACTTTCCAAGAATCTCTAGTTTTCTTTAAGATAAAAGAAATCGTTTGTTGACCTTTAGAGATTACTTCGTCATTCTTTGTAATCTCAAAATCAACATCAAATACAGCAACTCCTGTTGCACCTTTTACATAGGCACTTCTATATTGGTTTAGGTTGTATTTTACTTGAGCTGTTTTGTCAGACGATAATCTTTTATACGTTTTTAGCATCGAAGCCAGATCTTGCTGAAGAATACTTACTTCACCTTGAATATCTACTTCTACATCGTTGCCCTTAAATCTAGGATCAAATAGCTCAGTATATTCTTCTAAAGTTCCAGTTTTATTTGCTGAAAAATAGTCAGAATACATACTGTTAATAAACCCTTTCAAAGAAGCTATATCATCAGAACTTTCTTGAGCAAAACTTGCAGTAACAGTAGTAGATAGAATGATAGCAAATGCTAATCGGAATAAATATTTCATGATAAATTGGATTTGATCCACAATATTAATCAATAGTGCTTATTGATTTATGTGACTAAAGTCAATTATGCTAACGGTAGAGTAAAAAATACAGTTGTACCCACATTTTCTTGACTAGTAAGCCAGATGTCGCCTTTGTTTTTATGGATAAACTCTTTAGAAAGTAACAATCCTAAACCTGTGCCTTTCTCTTCATTTGTTCCGAACTTTGTGAAATGCTCTGATTCATTAAAGAGTTTCTTTTGATCAATATCAGATATACCAATTCCATTATCAGAAATACTAACCACAACTTGATTGGAATCTAAATGTGTTTTCACCTTAATTTCACCACCAGGGTTCGTAAACTTTAATGCGTTCGATATCAAGTTTCGAATTACAAATTCGATCATGTTTTTATCTGCATATACACGATGTGACGAACTAACGTTAGATACAAACATTATTTGTTTCTCTTGAAATCTTTGTGTCATCAGATTATATCCATGAGATACAGATTCTGCTAAAGAAACTCTGGTTGGATTTGGTCTACTCAATCCCATTTGAGCTTTTGACCATTCCAAAAGATTCTCCATTAACTCAATAACATGATTAACCGATTTAAGCATAATCATGGTAAAGCTTCTTAATTCTTCTTTATCCATAGTATCCAAATCATCTTGCAATGATTCTAGGTACACCCCTAATCCTGAGATTGGGCCTCGCATATCATGAGATATAATTGAGAAGAATTTATCTTTTACAGCGTTGGATAATCTAAGTTGTTTCTCGCTGTGATTTAATTTCTCATTCTGATCTCTCAGTTCATTACTTTTCTTCTCATTTAAAACCAATTGCTTACCCAATAAATCCAAAAGATTATTGAATGAATTTTCCAGATGATATACTTCAGTAATGGTTGAGTCAAGAGAAATTCTTTTGTTGTTTTGAATGTCTTCAATTTGAATTTTTTGAATTGCCCCTGTGAGTTCTTTTACTGGCTTACCGAGCGTTTTACTTAATTGGATTGAACCAATGATAGAAAGTAACAGAGCAACTAAGAGTGAAGTAATAAATACCACATAAAAGTTAAATATCTCAGCATCTACCCTTGATTGAGCTAATCTTAAATACGATTGATAAATTGAAATGAAAGTAGAGCTTAATTCATACAACTGATTTCGCAAACCTGGCATATAAGCTGTACCAATCTCAAGATCTAAAGTTGCTAAACGCTGAAATTCTGACCGGTATTCTTTTAAAATTCGAGTTTCATTTGAATTCAATTCGGTTGTTTCCAATATCTCATTTATCAATGAATTGAATTTAGATAGGTAAATTTTCTCTCCTCGAAGTAGAAAATCTTTCTCATGCCTTCTCAACATTAAAATTTGAGATGGTTTGACTTTATATAGACTATCCTCTATGAGATGAGCCAATTTTCTAGTTACACCTTCTTGTCCAAAATCTTTATGTCCCCTTTTACTTATTAGTGTAATTAAAGCCTCTAATTCACTGTAGTAATTCGTATAAAACTGATGTATTGAATCTAATTGATTCTCTTGAATATCGTTTTGGTATGTATTAGTAAGCTTTACAAAACATTCTTCAATATTCTGATTTAATGGAGAAATCTCTGTTTGGATATATTCTTCTGGATTCGTGTATACAGCATCGGGGATTAACGATGGCGCATAAAGTAAGAGTTCAATCTCTCTAAGTTGACTAATATTTTGCTCAAGCACATTAAGCTCATGTGCATTTCTGAATTGGTTATTAGCCACATTCACTAAGTAAACAGCTAATACGGTAAAAAGCACAAATATTGATACTAATGCCAAAAAA
>MDTF01019046.1_pt1 | contig 14791 bp, 15 predicted proteins | sample 811191 | NCBI WGS metagenome assembly MDTF01 (sample SAMN05326649, study PRJNA326480) | marine metagenome | isolation source: seawater | place: Southern Ocean | collected 2011
GGTAGTGGACTATTTGAAGCAAGTATATCTAAGGTTGTTGTTCAAAATACAGCTAAATGTGATGTACATGTATTACTTAAAAATGCTCAATATATTGGATAAGAGAAACAAATGAAACTTAAGCAACTATTACAGGAATCAAAATTAGCTCCAGCACAAAAGAAAACTTTTTTAGAGGCAGTATCAAAATTTAATGAGTATGGAAAATCTATATATAGAGAATCTAACTTAAAGGATATTGTTGAAACAATGGAAAAATTAACTTCTGGTGCAAGTAAATTTATAGTAGATGAGTCAGAAGATTGGTTTGATTCAGTAACTATAAAAAATGACTCTAAGTCAATAGATAACTCAGCTCAAAATTTCATAAAAACAGCAAATGAAATGGTTGGAATGCAAAATAGATTAGAATCTCTTTATGAAGACTTAGGAAATAAGTTAGGAAGATACTATGAAATATCTGAAGCTATGGACGCAGTTGGTAAAGAAGATGGTGATATAGATAATGATGGAGATAAAGACAAAACTGATGATTATCTATTAAATAGAAGAAAAACTGTTTCTAAAGCTATTAAAAAAGAAGTTACTGAAGCTGCTCCAAAAATGAAAGTTAGTGATGACCAAAAAAATGTTGCAGCAGCAATGAAGGTAGTATCTAGAGTAGAAAATGGAATGAAAGCATTTAATCAAACTCAGCACCAAAAATCAAAATCCGCATTCAAAAAGGCATTAAAAGCCTTGGCAGAATTAAGAAGTATAGTAGGAAGAAGATAATTATGAAATTACCAAATACATTTGCAAAATTCGATATAAATGAATGGCAATCTAAGCATAATATTACTGAAGGGAAACTCACAGAAGCACCAATGGATAATAGATTTGCAAAAGACTTTGAAAAAGATTGTAAGGTTTTAATAACCCACATTAAGTATGAAATGAAAACAGCTAAAGGTCCAGACAAATCAGTATTTAAGAAAATGTTACAAAACCTAAAGACTGTAGCAGGTTATCCTGCATTGATTGGTAAAATGGTTGGAACAAACTAAGAGAGAATAATCATGAAAAACGAATACTTTGATATGCAAGGATGGTTAAGAAAGCAATGGCAAAAAGAACGAGACCTAAAAGAAAATATAATTACCGAAGAATATATTGAAAATATGAGAGATTTAGATGATGGTTTAACTCTTATAAAAGACTCTTGGGATGAATGGAAAAATGGTCCTATGACTGAAAAATCTGATATTAAGCCTGCCCAAAAAGAATTAACGAAGTATATGGCTAATTGGATAAAGAAAAACATAAGATAAAACTTAATAAGTTTAAAATAAATGGCATATAATTTTTATATGTCATTTTTTTTGTTTATATTATAACTAATATTTTGTTTAACTAAAAAAAAAAATTAATGCAACAAGAAAATTACAAGAAAGACTTCAAAAAAGATGGCTATAAGAAAGACTTTAAAAAAGACTTTAAGAAGAGACCTTTCGAAAAAAGACATACAAGAGCAGACTTCTATATATCAGGAAATCCTGATGGAGTAAAGGTACCAGATGGAAAACCAGGAACTCTAGAAAAAGCTTTAAAGTATCTTAAACGTCAGATGAAAGATTCTGATATACTATTTAAGTATAGAGAAAAAGCGTACTATGAAAAACCAAATCAAGTACGAAAAGTAAAGATGGAAAGAGCAAAAGCAATGCAACACAAGTATGATTCCATGCAAAAAAGAAAATACAACAAACACTCTTGCTGGCTTGTTATGACTAAGAACGGAGCTGAGTAAGTACATATTTCATATAATACATCAAGGGGAGGCTATTTTAGCTTCCCTTTGTTGTTTTTAGATATATTTAGATATATTTATATTCAGAATACGCTATCAACACTATATGGCGGCAAAAAAAATAAACCCTACCTATTAAGATTCAAATAATCTTATTCCAAAATTAAAAATTTAGGAGAAACACAATGGCAAGTAGCAACTTACTAAAAGAAGCTATCGCTGACGCTAAGGCTGTCAGAGAAACTGCAATTGCAAATGCTAAATTAGCTCTAGAAGAAGCTTTCACACCAAGACTTCAATCTATGTTATCTAATAAAATCGAAGAAGAATTAGAAGATGACAGTGATGACGAAGAAACGGAAATGAAAGAACAATCAGATTCATCAAACATCGGTTCAGGCGACAATAAAGTCAACCTAGCAAGCGGTGATGATGAGGAAAAATCAGAAACTGAAAAACAATCTGCTGCATACGGATTAGAACAAGACGCGAAAGTTGTCAACAAGCTAACCGAAGTAGAAGACGAAGAAGAAGCTGAAGGTATGGACATGGATATGGATTCTGAAGAAGAATCTGACGAAATGGACATGGAGTTAGAAGCAATCATCAAAGAACTTGAAGGTGAAGATGAAGAAACTGAAATGGAAGATGAAGAAACTGAAATGGAAGACGAAAAGTCTGAAATGGAAGATGAAAAATCTGAAATGAAAGGAATGAACGATGAAGAATCAGAAATGAAAGAAACTGAGGATGAAGAATCCGAAGAAGAAGACATGGATGAGGAATTAAACATCGAATCAATCTTATCTGCATTAAAAGAAGAAGATGAAGAAGAAGCAACTGAAGAGGAAGAAGAAGAAAAAGAAATGTATAAAGAGCAACTAGAAGAAGCTATTAATACTATCAAATCTTTGAAATCTACTTTGAACGAAGTTAACCTTCTTAACGCAAAATTAATGTTCTCAAACAAACTGTTTAAGTCTCAAGACTTGACTGAGTCTCAAAAAATGAGAGTTATTGAAACTTTCGATAGAGCTCAATCATTAAGAGAAGTAAAGCTTGTTTACACAACATTAGCAGAATCAGTGCGATCTAGACGAAACGTAGTAACTAAAAAATCTACAGTAACTGAAGGATTAGCATCGAAAGCGCAAAAAACAACAAAGCCAACACAAGTTATCGCAGAAGGTAACGTATTGGCAAGTAGAATGAAAAAACTAGCAGGTCTATTATAATAGACTGCACAAAAAATTAGGAGACTAGAAAATGGAAAGTATTAATAACCTTTTAACGGATGCAAATTCTGCTCACAAGAAACAACTTGATGAGGGTAGAATGATGACATCTAAATGGGAAAATACGGGTCTATTAGAAGGAATCGGAAACGAATATGAAAAAGCAGGAATGGCAATTCTTCTCGAAAATCAAGCACGTCAGTTAATTGATGAAAACTCAAAAACTGGTGGCTCGAGCGCAGAAGAATGGTCAGGAGTAGCTCTTCCATTAGTTAGACGAATTTTTGGAGAAATTGCTGCGAAAGATTTCGTATCAGTTCAACCAATGAACCTTCCATCAGGACTTGTATTCTTCTTAGACTTTAAGTATGGTACAGACAGAGCAGATAGTGGCTTTGCAACAGGTACCGACATCATGGGTAACACTTCAGCATCAGGCGATGGAACAGGCGGTTTCTACGGCGGTGGTAAATATGGTTACTCTATGAACGTAGTAACAGACTCAACTAACACTGTTGGTTCTGCATCAGCAACATGGGCAGACGTAGACTATGATTCAGATCTTTCTGCATCAGTATCTGCAGGAACAGTATTTATTGTATCTGTATCATTTGCATCATTATCAAACACTGATAAAGAAGGTGTTCAAGCAATGAGATTTACATCTGCATCAGCTGCAGGAGCAATCTCTGAAAGCTTTAACTTACCAGCATTTAATAAAGTTGGTGGTACTTATGCTGATGGTGGTGAAGGTGTAAAAATCTTCTTCAAGCATAGCGACACTGATATCATAAAATCTGCTGACTTCTCTCACGCTGATACAATAGGAAACTCTGTACAACATTACAAGCAACCTACTGCATCTACAAGAGGCGATTTTGAAGATACAACTGGATCAGATATTAGTATTCCAGAAGTAAATGTTGAATTAAGATCTGAGACGATCGTAGCTAAGACTCGTAAGTTGAAAGCTGTATGGTCTCCAGAATTTGCACAAGATTTGAATGCTTACCATTCAATCGATGCAGAAGCTGAATTAACTTCAATGTTATCTGAATATATTTCAATGGAAATTGATCTTGAAATTTTATCAATGTTATCTGAAAATGCTCTTACAAAAGAGTACTGGTCAGCTACAATTGGTGAAGTTCACACAGGTACAACTACTAATGGTGAATCAGACTGGAACGCTGGACCGGCTGCAGCTGCATATAACCAAGGTACATGGTTCCAAACTTTAGGTACGAAAATACAAAAAGTTTCTAACCAAATTCACGCAAAAACAATGAGAGGTGGAGCAAACTTCTTAGTTTGTGGACCTGAAGTTGCAACAATCCTTGAATCAATTCCTGGATATGCTGCAGATACTGATGGAAACCAAACATCATTTGCAATGGGTGTACAAAAAGTTGGAGCATTAAATAACAGATTTACTGTTTACAAGAATCCTTATATCCAAAAAGACGAAATCTTATTAGGATTTAGAGGAACTCAATTCTTAGAAACAGGAGCTGTATATGCACCTTACGTACCATTGATTATGACTCCTTTAGTTTACGATCCAAACAACTTTACTCCGCGTAAAGGTGTAATGACTCGTTATGCTAAGAAAGTTGTAAGACCAGAATTTTATGGTAAAGTATTTTGTAAAGATTTAGCTAACGTTTAATCCTTAACAAACATATTATTATTGAGAGAGGCTAGTTTTTACTAGCCTCTTTCTTTTTTATACGTGACTTTATATTTATTGGTGTAAGCATGTTAAAAACAATTAATTAGATAGAGGTTATTATGGCAAAACAAAATATAGAAAAGTCTGTTCCTAAAGGAAACATAAAATTTTCAATAACATTATCAGAAGAACAAAAGATTGCAAAGCATTCAATGTTGCACCATCCTTATAATTTTATAGTAGGTAAAGCTGGAAGTGGAAAAACATTACTTGCATGTCAGGTTGCATTAGATATGTTTTTCAAAAGAACCATAAATAAAATAATTATTACAAGACCCACTGTTTCTACAGAAGACAATGGGTTTTTACCTGGATCTGAAAAAGAAAAAATGGAGCCTTGGTTGGTACCTATTAGATCTAATATGCGAAAGGTATATAATAAACCTATGATACTAGATAAAATGGAAAATGACGAATCAATAGAATTAGTTTCATTAGCACATTTTAGAGGTAGAACCTTTGAAAACTCGGTTGTCATTGTTGATGAGTTTCAAAACTTAACAAGATCTCAATTAAGAATGGCACTAGGTAGATTAGGTAAAGGTTCAACAATGATATTTTGTGGAGACAATCAACAAATAGATTTAAAGGATAAAAACTATTCAGCAATAGTTGATATATCCAAAATAACAGAATCTAAGTTTGTGTACAAACAAATACTTTTAGATAATCACAGGCATGAAGCTATTGATAATGTTTTTGAAATGCTAATGGGAATGTAACAAACAACCTACTTCTTTATATTTATATAAGAACAGTAATAACAACTTTTAGGGAATAATATGGCAACACAAATACCAATATGGTCAGGAGCATCAACCTTTGCATCGGGCCAAACTCCGTTCGGTTTTTACGACGCAGATACATCTTTTGTTTCAGACGTAGACAATACTGCTACATGGTGCGCCAAAAGATTAGGTTACCCTATAGTAGATATAGAACTTCAATCTGGAAGCTTATATGCAGTATTTGAAGAAGCAATAACTGAATATAGTTCACAAGTAAATTACTTTAACATAAAAGAAAATTTATTAACTTTACAAGGAACGGCATCAGGATCTAATTTAACACATAGAGAAATAACTCCAAACTTTGATAGAACAATAACACTAGCTCAACAATATGGAACTGAAGCTGGTGTTGGAGGAGATGTAACTTACAAATCAGGATCTATATCTGTAAGTTCTGAAGCAGGCCAAAACTATGACTTAGATAATCTTTGGACAAATGTATCTGAAAGTGGAAATAGTATTGAAATAAAAAGAGTATTTTACGAACCAGCTCCAGCCATCACAAGATTTTTCGATCCATATGTTGGTACAGGAGCAGGATCAGATCAAATGCTACAAGGATTTGGATGGGGTAATTATAGTCCAGCTGTAAACTTTTTAATGTTACCAATGTATGATGACTTATTAAGAGTACAAGCTATAGAGTTTAATGACCATATACGTAAGTCTGCATATACATTTGAACTAATAAATAATCAGCTGAAGATTTTTCCAATTCCAACGGCAAAAGCAAAAATTCATTTCCAATATATTGTTGAAAATGACAGAAAAAATCCATTAAAGACTAATAACAGTTCAATAACGGACTTTTCTAATGCAACGTATAACAACATGTCGTACACTGAAATAAACCATGCAGGTAAACAATGGATTAGAAAATATACACTAGCCCTGGCAAAAGAACTTTTAGGTAGTATACGTAGTAAATATGGTAGTATACCTATTCCAGGTGGAGAAACCAATCTTGATGGTGATACATTAAGAAATGAAGCAACAACAGAAAAAGAAAACCTGTTAACTCAGCTTAGAGAAGATTTAGAAGCAACAAGTAGAAGAAACATGCTAGAAAGACAGAAAGACGAAGCTGAATTTATGAGTGAAACATTAAATAGAATACCTTACCCAATTTATATAGGATAATTATGGCTTTATTTGGAGGACATAGAGATATAAGCTTATTCAGAACACTGAATAGAGAGCTAATAAACGAAATTATTGATACAGAAGTTGATATTTTCAAAGCAGCTATACACGATATGTCTGGAAATATTTATGGTGAAGCTTTAAATAAAGTATATAAACCTGGAGTTAGAATATCATGTTTAGTTGAACACGAAGATGATGAATGGTCTAATGATGAATTTGGTGTAGATAAAAATAAAATTGCAAAATTTAAGTTTTTACGAGACGATTTACTACCAGGAGCTGGAAATCCAAACCCTGATGCATTCGCAATCGGATATGCAGACGCAAACTTTGGAGACAAATCACAATTTCCAGTTGGAAACCCAGCTGCAAATATATTATTAGAGGTTGGAGATATTATATACTGGGATAATTCTTATTGGGAAGCAAATGCAATTGTTGAAGACCAATACTTATTTGGAAAAAATCCTGACACAGACAAGGGATATCAAGATGGTGGTAGAGAAAGTTTTGGATCTAGCTTTTCAAGCATCGTTACAACTCATGAAACTAGAAAAAGTAAGTTAAAACTTGAACAAATAAGATCAGGTGCACCAAATAGAGTATCAAACCTATAATGGCAAACAAAAGAAATAACATATCAAACAATAGAGTTCAGCAAATAACCAAGGTCGATTCAACTGTAAAGGATATTACAATAGGAATTTTAGATATTGATTCTGCAATGGATTATTATTTTAACCAAGTAATAAAACCAAAGGTAGACGACGGTGGTGAAACTATTGATGTTCCAATTATTTACGGTTCACCTGAAAGATGGAGATCTGTTCAAAAGAGTGGAGCATATAGAGATATAAAGTCAGGTAAAATCCAAATACCCCTAATAATGTACAGAAGAACAGCATTAGAAAGGGTAGAAGGCATGATGGGAAACAAGATTGATGCAGCAGATCCAAGTAATATTGTAAGACAATTTTCTACTAATTATAATGCTAGAAACAGGTATGACAGGTGGAATATACTTCAAGGAGTTAAACCTACTAAAGAACACTATAATGTTATTATACCCGACTATGTAAAATTAACCTATGAGGTAATCATATGGACAGAATATATTGCACAACAGAATAAGATAATTGAAGATATAAACTATAATGCAAACTCTTACTGGGGAGATAAAAATAGCTTTAAATTTTTAGCAACAATGGACAGTTTTACAACTGATAATAACCTTGAACAAGGAGTTGATAGATCTATTAAAGCTAATTTTCAAGTAAACTTAAATGGATATATTATACCAGATAATGTTCAAAAAGATGCAACAGACTTTGCAAACAGAACATTTACAGCAAAACAATTGACAACGAGCGAATTTGTATTTAATGATATAGATAACCCTGTCAATAGAAATTCAACAAACGTATACGGAACAGGTTCTTTAGTTGATGAGGGTAATACCTTGGATTCAACAACACGATATCTAGAAGGTGATGGAGAGCCAGGTAGCAATTCACTAACTAGTAAATATAAACAAAGTAATTTTTAGGAGAAATTAAAATGGTTTTAGACACAGACATTCAAGCAAAACTTCAAGCACACAGAGCAGCTAAAAAGGAAGTACAACCCGAAGCAAAACAAATAGATACAGTAGATAAACAAGTAGAACAAGCAGACCTAGATAAATTAAAAAAGCTACAAGCAGACATGGATAATCTTGTCGTATCTTTTGGACAAATGGCAATACAAGAAACAGCAATAATTGCACAAAAAGAAACACTAAATAAGGCACTTGTCGACATTAAACAAGAAGAATTAAATTTAGCAAAGGAATTAAGTTCTAAATACGGAGAAGGTTCTTTAGACTTAGGAACCGGTAAATTTTCAGCTACAACGTAGTATTTTGGGATCGTACGGGATATTTATATATAGTTAAGAAATACTTAAAATTAGAAGTGTTTTTCACACAGTAATCATATAGAGGAGAAATAAACATGGCCGAAAGAATTGTTAGTCCAGGTGTTTTTACACAAGAAAACGACTTATCATTTTTGCCAGTGGGTATTGGAGAAATCGGAGCAGCGATTATAGGTAATACACAGAAAGGTGTTGCATTCGAACCACAGGTAATCAGATCGTTTAATGAGTTTCAAGATCAATTTGGAGCAGGAACAGACGGAACATATGTTCCTTATACAGTAAAAGAATACATAAAACATGCCGGAGCGGTTACTATTGTAAGAACTCTAGGCTTAACAGGATATAATGCAACAACATCAGGAGTTGCGTTTACAGTATTATCAGAATCAGTAGCTGCAAATGTAACATCATCAGCATATATTGTTGGTATATTACATCCAACATCTTTAGACGATGATGCAGTTGTTGCAGCAGACGCTAACCTTGCTAAATTTAGAACAGGAGCATCTGAAGCAAATAACTTTTTTACAGGTAATGCCTTAGCAGATATTTCAAGCACAGGAGGAGTAGCACATTTAACATTCTCATTTGATGAAGAAAATAGTGACTATATAGTTAACTGTCTAGGACAGGATTCAGGAAGATATGTACCAACTGCAGGAAATTCTGCACTTAATACGCATTATGTTTATTCTATATTTAATTCTGCATCTATACAGCAGCATTTAGCAATGGATGCAACAGATCATTCTGGATATATTAATGGAAAAGCAAGTACAGGTACAGGTGTAATTATTGGAAGTAATTCAACAGGAAGACCTCTAGGAGTTCACCTTTCAGCATCAAGATTTACACTAGATAACAATAGTGGAACAGATAAACCAATTGGAGTTGCAGGATATTCTCACGCAGCAACACCGTTTGTTCGTTCACAAACTATAAACGGTGCAACACAAAAATTATTTAAGATTCACACATTAGGACACGGAACAGTTGTAAATGATGACTTTAAAATCTCAATTTCAAATGTAAAACATGCAGGTTCTACTAAAGGTGATGACTATGGTTCATTTACATTACAAGTTAGAAAAGGTGATGATAGTGATACTAGACCAATCGCATTAGAATCTTATGCAAACTTAAGTTTAGATCCAAATAACGCAAATTATGTTGGTAGAAGAATAGGAACTCAATTTAGATCTTATGATACTTCTGGTAAATTAGTTGTTAATGGATTCTATCCTAACATTTCAAAATATGTTCGTATTGAAATGAATACTGCAGTAGACAATAGAGTAGCTTCTGTAAAAGTTGTACCTTTTGGACATGATGCATACAGCTCACCATTTGGATTAACAGTTTCAAGTTCAGGCATAAACTCAACAACAGCATTCTATCCACCAGCTGCATTAATTACTTCTAAGTCAGATGATAATTCTAAGTTATTCTTTGGATTTAATTTTGATGTAGATGAAGCTAAAGGTAATACATACTATCAAGCTCCATTATATGATTCTGCAGCAGCAGGACACAATAATGCATTTAAGCTAGAAAACTGTACAGATTATAACACTGCAACTAGCAAAGTTCATGTTACAGGTTCAGCACTGAAATATAAGAAATTTACAATGGCTTTCCAAGGTGGTTTCGATGGTGTTAATCCAGCAACTCAAGTAGCAACAGGATTAGACTTATTACCTAGTAATACTTTTGGACATGATGTAACAAATACTGCAAAAGCAGGATATACAATATACACTAAAGCATTATCAGCAATATCAAATCCAGATGAAATTGATATTAACCTTATCGTTACTCCTGGTATATTACATACTAATGCTCCAGCAATTATAGCAAAAGCGATCGAAGTATGTGAAGATAGAGGTGATTGTTTCTATATATTTGATCCAAATAACTCTTTAGCAGGAGATGCAATTACAGGCGCAACTAATGCGGCTAATTCATATGATACTAATTATGCAGCAATGTATTATCCTTGGGTAAAAATATTAGATGTAGCTTCAAACAGATTTAAGTTTGTGCCACCATCTGTTGTAATACCTGGTGTATATGCATTCAATGATAAAGTAGCTCACCCATGGTTTGCACCTGCAGGTCTTAATAGAGGTAGTTTAACTACAGTAGTTGATGTATACACAAGATTAACACATGCAGAACGTGATACATTATATGAAGGTAGAATTAACCCAATTGCTGTATTCCCAAGAACTGGAGTTTGCGTATGGGGTCAAAAAACACTTCAAGCTAAACCATCTGCATTAGACAGAATTAACGTAAGAAGATTATTGATCGCTGCTAAGAAATTCATCGCATCAGCAACAAAATATCTTGTATTTGAAAATAACACTACAGCAACTAGACAAAGATTCTTAAATATAGTTAACCCATATTTAGAATCAGTACAACAAAATCAAGGATTGTTCGCGTTTAGAGTTGTAATGGATGAAACAAATAATACACCAGATGTAATTGACAGAAATCAAATGAAAGGTGAAATATTCTTACAGCCTGCAAAAGCTGCTGAATTTATCATAATTGACTTCAACATTATGCCAACAGGTGCATCGTTTGATGAATAAAAATAAAAATAGATGATATTTATATATATAATAGATATAATAGAGGAGAACACTAAATGGCTAACTTAATAGATCCAAATGAAGCAATGTTTACGGCATTTGAACCTAAACAGCAAAACAGATACATTTTCTATATTGAAGGTATACCTGCTTTTTTAATACACAAAGCTGCAAGACCTAAGATTACACAAGAAACTGTAACTCTTGAGCACATAAACGTTACTAGATACGTCAAAGGAAAATCTAAATGGGATGTAGTAGCATTAACACTTTATGATCCAGTAGTTCCATCAGGAGCACAAGCGGTTATGGAATGGGTACGTTTACACCATGAATCAGTAACAGGTAGAGATGGTTATGCAGACTTCTATAAGAAAGATGTAACAATCAATGTACTTGGACCTGTAGGTGATAAGGTAGAAGAATGGACTGGTAAAGGTGCATTTATTACTGAAGCAGACTTTGGAACGCTAGATTGGACAGCAACTAATGCATATAATGAAATTGCAATGTCTATTCAGTGTGATTATTGGATACTACAATTCTAATAGAATTATAAATAATAAGTTTAAGAGACTCCTAGCTAAAATAGTTAGGAGTTTTTTATTCTTTTTAGTTTAGTTTTATATTTATATATGTATATATTAAAAACTAATTGTTACGAATAAAGGAGAAATAAGTTATGGCAAAAAAGAACCTAACCGACGATCAAATCAAGCAACAACTTGTAGTTGAAAGTAGTAAAAATGTAAATGAATCCAAAGGAAAAGTTGAATATAAGTTTCCAACTGAGGTAGTAGATTTACCAAGTAAAGGAAAACTATATTCAGAAGGACATCCACTAAAATCAGGTACTATAGAATTAAAGTATATGACTGCAAGAGAAGAAGATATTTTAACTTCTCAAAACCTCATTCAAAAAGGTGTAGTATTAGATAGATTATTACAAGCACTTATAGTTACTCCATGTAATTATGATGATATTCTTATTGGAGACAAAAACGCAATAATGGTAGCAGCAAGAGTTATGGGCTATGGCTCAGAATATAAGGTTGAAATTGAAGATCCATATACACCTGGTGAAAAACAAGATACTGTAATTGATTTACAAGACTTACAAGATAGAGAACTTGATTGGGATCTAGTTGGAGAAGAAAATGCATTTGACTTTGAATTACCAACATCAAAGCGAAACATTACATTTAAGCTTCTTACACATGGTGATGAAGGTAAAATTGCTGAAGAAGTTAAAGCATTAAAAAAGAACTTTAAAACTAGAGGCTATGCTGGTGTAGATTCACAGTTAAGTACTAGATTAAAGCACATGATTATTGCAGTAGATGGAGACGCTACCCCAAAAACCATTAGAGAATTTGTTGATAATCAATTTTTATCAAGAGATACTAGAGCCTTTAGAGAACAAATCAAAAAGGTATCACCGGATATTGATATGACATTTACATTCGTATCAGATATTACTGGTCAAGAACGAGAGATGTCAATTCCTCTTGGTGTCAACTTTTTTTGGCCTGGGGCCTAACTATAGGCCCATCCTGCACAAACAGATATTCCAACTCTGCTACAACAGTAAAGGTGGGTTCACATTCTCAGATGCATATGAACTACCAGTATATCTAAGGACTTATTATTTTAAACTTCTTAACGAGCAATTAACAGCCGAAGAAGAAGCTGCAGAAAAATCTAGAACCTCAGGTGGCAAATCATCAGGACCACCTAAGGTGCCTACTTTTGCAAGAAATGCTCGTCCTAAATAGGCTAAAAAAGCTTGCTACTTTATATTTATATATGAATAAATAGATATAGAGGAAATACCATGTCAAAAGAAAAACAATTACGATCTCAAATCAGAGAATACGTTAGAACAGTTATCAAAGAAGACAATGTTGTCAGCCGTTATCTTAGAAATATGGCCAAGAGAATGGAGAAAAGGGAGTTCGATAGACTTATGTCAAAGAGACCTGAACTTAAAAAGGGTGTTGCTAAGATAGTAAAAGACGCTGAAGCCGAGTATATTGATAAGATCGAAAAATACTTAAGAAAAAATTCATAAATAAGTTATAAGCTATGGCAAACGAGGAACAAAAAGAAAGAGCTAAACTACTCCAAGAAATCAGTTCTATGGAGGAACAGATTAGGGTTACACAGTCTGAACAGGCCAGTATTTCAAGTGAACTCGTATCAAATAAAGTTCTAGAAGTTGAAGCTGCCATGAAAGCTAAACTATCAGCAGATGGAAATTTATCAGCCGTAAGTGCAATGGTAAAATTAGACGCAACTAGAGCTATGATGGCCGCAGCCATAGCTGATGGAACACTTGCTGAATTAGATTTAAAGACCCAAACTCAATCAATACTAAAAGACGCTCAGAAAATGGGTGCAGAAGAATATCAGATATTGCGACAAGGATTAAAAACCATGATACTGAAAAAGAAACAGATGGAAAAGCTGGACTTTTTCGGAAAATCTCATGCTGACAATATGAAAGAGGCAAATGATGCAGCAAAAGAAAATACTGCATCAATGAAGGATCTTCTTAATAGTGCTGGACTCATAGTAGACGAGCTGGCCAGCGTAAAAACCTTAATACTGGCAGCAGTTACAGGACTTGCAGTTGCAACAAAAGGAGCATTTAAACTAGCAAGAGCACTTGGAACTGGTAGTACTATAATGGATACGATGAGAATTGTTGGAGTACAATTAACAGCGCAAGCTACTGCCTTATCTAGAGGTTTTGCACTTTCTGGTGATGAAGCCAGATCAGCTATGGAAGCAATTGTTGGACTAAACGGATCATTAAAAGACGCAACATCAGGAGCAGTAACATCTGTAGGTGAATTAAATGTTAAGTTTGGCATAGCAGTTGAAGATGCAGCAAAACTAAATAAGTCGATGGCATTGATATCCGAAAATGGACAAACTGGAGCGGATGCAATGATGAATCAGGTCAAAAGTCTTGCTAAAGCTCAAAAGGTAGCACCTGGACCTGTTTTAAAGGACATAGCAGAAAATGCAGGTGAATTTGCAAGATTTGGTAAAGATGGAGCTTCAGGATTAGTAAATGCTGCCGTAAATGCTGCAAAATTAGGATTAAATTTAGCCAAAGTAGCTGAAGCAGGAGATAATTTACTTGATGTACAAGGTTCTATTAAGAAAGAAATGAAGGCAGAAATGCTGATTGGTAGACAACTTAATCTAGACGCAGCCAGAGCAGCTGCACTTTCTGGAGATAAAGATACACTTGTAAAAGAAATTGCAAATAATGCAGGAACAATGGCAGAATTTGAACAAATGTCAGTTGTTCAACAAAGAGCTCTAGCTGATGCTCTTGGTGTACAGGTTGGAGACGTTACAAAAGTATTACAGGCAAAACAAAAAGGAATAACCTTAGACTCTAAAGTATTAGAGAATCAAAGCAAAATTGCAGACCATCAAGATGCAATAGCAATGGGTGCAGCAGCTGTGCCAGCAGCATTGGGATCACTTCCAGGACTTCTTGGATCTGTAATTCCGTCATTGGCTGGTATTGGCCAACTAACTGGTAAAACATTTGGTGGTATGAA